>Ga0194129_10000732_pt1 | contig 60115 bp, 44 predicted proteins | sample TA2KigCa35mmetaG_FD_150862 | JGI IMG/M metagenome (GOLD analysis project Ga0194129, IMG submission 150862) | Freshwater microbial communities from Lake Tanganyika, Tanzania - TA2015038 Kigoma Deep Cast 35m | ecosystem: Environmental > Aquatic > Freshwater > Lake | place: Tanzania: Lake... | reverse complement strand
AAAAAATGAAAATATAATATTGTCCGGCACTACTTATGGTAGCCAGATAACAAAAGACTCTGAGTTTGAAGGCCTGATCACAGCTAGTTTGTCAGGAAATTTAGCTTCTGTTCCAGTTTATGTCTTTAATTCTGGAGCTTCTTTTGTGTTTAACTCAGGTAGCTTAGCTCTTTACTCTGGTATATCAAGAAACATTAGTGGCTATCACGTTGGCACAGAGTTATTTAAAAATAGATTCATATCTTACGGTACAACGTCTTCTATTCAAAACTATGTTTCTATAACCAGCGGAGGAATTATAACCGCTCTCTCTGGCGTCTCGTTATCTGGTTCAGTTTTTGCAACGTCTGACATGCTAAAGCAGTCGAAGTCTAAGCCAATAACGCTAACTACTGTTAACATTTTTTCAGACTTTGTTTCAATAGTTGATCCTTACATTATCCATAGAGGTAATACTTTACCGCTCAGTAATATCAATCTTGAAGTTTTAGATAGCAAAAAGTCTAAAGTAAAAATTCTTCTTAATAGCCAAAACTTTGAATTAAACCCGTCAGCTAAAGCTGAACTTGGCCTGGAAAGATCAAGCAACGGACAAGTTATAGATATGATAAAGTTCAAGGACAGCGGGACATTAGCACAATTTTCTGGGTCCTACACCCATTCCTTGACTGATTTTCCTCCTGCATCAACGGTAAAAAAAGTAGATATTCCATTTTTAGCTATTTCCCCAACAGGTGTTTCAGTTGAGATAGACGGAAGAGTATTTGATAAAATATACACTATGGCTAACGATAAAGTTGATGTAAAGTTAGACATTCTGTACAATAATTCGTATAGTGACTTTTCTTATAGCATAGATCAAGCCGATGACTCAATTTACAGCATATTATCCATAGGAGATAATGGCTTAATATCTTTAAGTGGTAATGTCTTCACAGATTCAACAAAAAATGTCCAAAGATCTACTTTGTCTCTAATTTATAACTATGACACGAGTGTACGATACGATGTAGAGGTCATAGTTACCAGATTGCCCCTAGTAAGGGACATTAGAGTTAATGAAACAAATCTATCTGTTATTTGCTTAGAGCTTACTTCATTACAAAGCCTTACGGCTGAAGTTTTTTATACCAATAACACCTCAAATCAAAAATACACTTGGTTTGTTGATGGTCAGCCATACTCTGGCGAAAGTCTAGAACTTACTTCTGTTCCTACATCAGGAGTTGTCTTTGCTGAGTCAACCGATCTTGGGATAGACGGCACTCTCGTTCAGACAAATCAGATTACGGTATATAAAAAACTTGCCGATATCACAAATGCTGAGCATATCAATCTATTGACTTCAGCAGGACTTTTAAGTCCAAGATTACAAGTAAAGTTCTCTCCAAAGTTTAGTGTAAAACTTGACTTAGGTTCGACATTCCCTACGGGTATACAAGCATTTGCTACAATAAATGGTGTAAGAGACCCTGGAAAGCACCTTATACTTCAAAATCAAGATAAGATGCTTACAGATGGCCTTCAGTCAAATTTTGCAAGAAAAATAGCAACATACTCAAGCAAACCTGGACTAGTAGTAGGGAGTTCAGGGCTTTACAGTTATGTATCTGGTGATTATCTGATCAGGTCAGACAATCAGCCAATTTATACTGGTAATATAACTTCACCAAAAGGGATTAGCTTACTCTCAGGTCACCTAGTTTTACTTGATGAAGGCGTAGCATCTTACAATAAAAATTCTTCATTGGTAAACAATACTCTTACTTTTAGTCACATTACTCCAACTAGCGGTAACTCCTTTATTGGGTTTAGCGAAACATCTTTGACAAAAGTTGATTTAGATTTCTCTACAGGAATGCTCAAAATAAATGCAGTATCTATTGCCCCTAATACTGCAGGCTATAAATTCGTTTTCTACTCACCAGACGGAAAGTTATATTATGTAACGGATGATGGGCTTTGTTCTTACCTAGGAAGCTCTTTCTCTACGCTGAAAAGCGGTGATTACGATCTTGCGGTTTCAGTGTCTAGCAAAGAGTTTTTCTTAACTAAGGGTAGGCAAGTATTTTACTGGCATCGGTTTACAGATGCTTATTTCTCTATTGGTAGCATACCTGAATATTTTGGCAATATTGTTAACATTCAAAACTTTAGTTCAGGCTACGTTCTTGCGGTCACCGAAAATGGCTATAGTATCGGAATAGCTAAAGTTGATAATAAGACTCAGGTTGTCGTAGAGCATATTTACAATAAAAATGTTTACGAATCCATAGACGTTGAAGTTTTAGCACCACCTCAGGCCATAGACTATGTAATAGCATTTGATCCGAAAAACCCTCAAGTAGTTCAAGAAGAAATTTTCTCTTTATCAGCAGATTCATTCAATTCAAACGGTTCTTCAACAAGCTTAGAAATAGAATATGACATCTTGTTTATCGAAAAGGTTGATAGTGGCTTTAAAGGTATAGCACCTGGAGAAACTACAGTTTCCGCAGGCACTTCGGAACTGACAGGGACAAATATAATAGAGATAAGGCCTATTGTTACCGGTCTTTCTATAGCCTGTGATTACATAGAAAATCCAGCACGATTTACACCTATTACCTTAGGGACTTATATGCCATACAGAGTATCAGTTCTATACTCTGATTCAACTATCGGCACTGGAGTTTATATAAATTCTCCATACTTTGAATACAAAGACGAACTTTTATATGCAAAGCAAGATCTGGATGAAGGTACATTAACTTTCACTTCCATTGATAACGATTCTGTTTCTTTAGCAGTAAATGTCAGCGTATTACCAAGTGGTGATGTTAGGGTATCCAGGTTTGTGGTAGAGCCTGGACCAGTCTCTCTACTTGTAGGAGACACACACTTTATTGACACATCAGTTTACTACACGAATGCCACTTCAGACCAGTTTGTTTATACCTCATTGGATAGTACAAATTCAGGGCTATCAGTAGTTGACTCGAATATAATAGAGGCTACTGGCGTTGGATCAGCCACTGCTTCAGTAAAAACAAGTACAGTAGCAAAATCTCCAGCAGGTCTTGTTACAGAAAAAGCAATACAATTCTCCTCGGATGTTACTTTTGGTAAAGTAGAACTTGTACCTAATCAGTCTTCACCGACAGGATTAAGAATATTGAACACGTCTGGGCTAGATGGGGTGTACTTTAACTTCACTAAAATGAAATTAAAGCCGACAATTACTTCTAACTTAGATTACTTCTTTTCACTAGAAACGGAGATAGACGCATCAGACGGAACACTTCTTGTATTTAAGTTTGAGCCTAAGAAAATAGCTGAAAAATTAACTCCAGAGTTAGATGTTTCGTTATCTGGGTATACTTTAGAGAACTCTAAGTTTAGGTTTTTAATTAACGAAATAAAGCCAAGTTTAGTATTTAGTAGATTACTTTCTGGTGCATACATCGATAATTACTACACGATTTTATCTGATGGCAGTACAACAGTACCATTGGATTTATATTTGAAGTATGATCGAGAAACAAGAGTTAAGCTACCTTCTGATAGCAGTATCAGTATTAATGGTGTGTATGTTGAGTACTCAAAGCTATATGGTTATTATTTAAAAGCTTCAGATGCGGCCATAAATCGTACAACCTCTATAAATGGTTCTTATACTAGTGGTAACACTATACTAAATGCTGTTGCTTCTGTTGATATTATATCATCAGTACCAACCAGAATGTTGTTCAATAATGAAGGAAACCCAGTTTCTGAGGCTGTAGCTTCGCCTTTCTATAGTACAGACTTAGAAGTCTACCTGGCCGACGTTGTAGGGAATCCCGTAAAACTAGAGGGTACAATTGGTGATTTATCAATTAATTCTACGTCAGCTAATCTTACGGTAGGCACTATAGGGACACTATCTGGTAGTACTTATTACCCGTTCACAATTACCCCTATTGCGTCTGGGTCATATGCTGTAAACTCATCTTTAGCTTATATTGGAAATACTTATGACGGTTCATTACCCATAAAGTATATTAATACCAGAGTAAAGCGCATAAATCTTACTGTAGAAAATAATAACTCTACAGTACCTCATATTGTTTATGTTGATAAAGCATTACCAATAAAAGTTGAGGTAGGTTGGATATCTGGCACTTCGATTCGATATGATGCGGTAAAGTCGGGATTCAGAAATCCAAATCTTCTAAATGGTGAAGGCTTTAATGATACAAACACGTACTCTTTCAATCAGTTATTTGACGTGTATTTAGGATCAAATAAACTATCTGCTTCACAGTACTCAATCAATAACGATGGCCCATCTTTTGGAATTGTTTTTCATAGTTCTGTTACTTCTTTATTCTCAAGCGCAAAACCACTTTCTCTTATGGTAAAGCTCAAGGATACAAGTCTTTCTTCAAGTAATAAGTTAACTATAATTATCCAAGACGAGCCTTTTGAAATTAGGCTAGTAAACTCAAGCCTTGATCGCTTTAGGACGATCACATAGCGTAACTATGGCTTATATTTTTAAAAAAAGACCAGATGATGATACCAATCTGAAAAAAGAATCAGAGGGTATTCCTTCGTCCTGGGAAAAGATTGAATATAAGTACATACAATCATCAAGAGACTTAGAGGTCTATCTATCTAACCCAGGTTCTTACTTTGTTTTAGCTTTTGACAGCACACTTTCACTTAATGAAGATGCCAAAACAAAAATACGTGGACTACAGAATAGCTATGTAACATTAGGACCGGATAGCCTCGGTTGTTTTTTTCAAGAGTTAAAAATTGATAACTATCTAAAAAATCAACAAACCCTAAGAGACATCTCTTCACTTGAGATAAACTGTGAGTTTTACTCTAGGCTTCATAACCAAGAGCCGACTTTTTCTGTTGCTAAGATTAAAGATTGGGTATCTCAAAATATATCGAATGGTACCATAACAAAAGAATTATTTGAAAGCTTTCCTTCTTTTACTGAAAAGCCTTTACCTCCATCTCAGCCAAAAACTATTAACTATAGGTTATTTGCTCCATCAGATAGGCAGGATAGCGTCACCTTTGACTTGAAGTTTTTTTCCAGACAGGGTAAAAGCCTTAATGGAATTAGTACTGGTGATGATGAAAATAAAGATTTTGCGGTAATTTCTAAAGATAAGTTGAAGATTAACTTATCTAAAGGGAAGATGACTAATGTTTACGATGGGGGTGTTTATCACCAGCCAGTAACAATTTTCGAAACAACAAATCTACCAGGTAGTCGAGTAGAGCAGCCATTAGATTTTAAAGTATCATTTGTTGAAAAACTAGAAATACAGACAAGTAAAGTTGCTTCGGTTTCTCTTTTCCCAGGCGTTAAAAATAAAAGGCTTTACGGAAAGATAAAATTTGTAGGAGATAGCAAGCTTTATGATTTTAACGATCCTTCCGTAGCTTCAAGACTCGGCGTAAGCGGTAACGTTCTTAATTGGAGTACAAGTGGAAGTCTATTTTCCGTATCCAGCATAGGAGAGATAACAGTACCGGAAAATAGCATTATCCCTTCGGGCTCAACTATAAATGATTTCTTTAAAGCAGTAACAGATCCGAAGAGTATAAAAACACAGCCGGTTTTTCTAAATCTGAACGCAAACTACACTCAATCCACTATGCTAACACTTTCTGTAGCCCCAAGCTTAAAATGGTATCCTCTTGTTAGCGGAAGCGGCATAGATGGCTCTGGTCTAATTAAAAGACTAGACGATACACAAGTAAAGCTTAAACAAATTGAACAAACCCTAAACCAATCAGTCAACATTCTTGAGCAGATAAAGAAGATTGTTCCTCTTCTTGGGCTTTTCGATTCTTTTTCAGTTCCAAATGCATTGTCTATTTTAGCCGGGCCAATAGTTGATACAGTAATTAGTTTTTTAGGAACGGGTTTTTATTTTACAACTCTAAATCCACTTTCAGATAGCGATCTAAAGGATAAAGGCAATCTTACCGCAGCTGCTTTAGATACTAAAAAGAAAAGGTCTGAGGAAGTACTGAATAAATTTCCAAGTATTTGGGCTAATACGACTTCAGGTTTTGGTGGACTTACAGACTTCACAACAGATACAGTTATGGGTGTTGGCATGATTGGCCAATCTGCTTTGATAAGCGCCTTAGAATCTGCAAAAAAAACTGGCGATGCCGTTTCTTCTGGGTGGTCATCCACTAGAGATTTTTTTTCAAGCTCTTGGAGTTCTGCAACTTCAAGTCTTTCCTTCTCACCAGACTTTACAGAGGCAGACATCATATCCTGGAATAGTTTTATTACCTCAGGTTCTGCGTTCTTCTATCCTTATCCAAAAACAACACTACCTAGTGGCGCGGCAGTTCTCAAGTCTCCTGTAGCGGCTTACTTAAATACATTAGGAATAGGAGTCGCCTCGCTCACTCAAAAAGATCTTGGATATATAAACGAAATTCCGGATACTCAAGTAAGCAGGCTCAATGAAAACTTAAATTTATTATATGGTAAAATGCAAAAAGTTTTAAATAATAAGATTTCAAGTTATAAGCCAACAATTACAACTTCTACAGACATTCAGTCTTTATTGACACAAAATACAGATAGCACACAACTTCTTAACTTATCAAACTTCAAAATAGAGAAAAAATACGTAAGTCAGGCAGGAGACGACTTTATATCACGTATAAGTATAGTTAAAGGAGATTTTGAGTTTGACTCAGCTTTGCGTAAATTGTTCCAGATAGACCAGCCTAGCAATTTAGCGTAAGAGATAAATTTTATGCCTTATCTTATAAGTAATGGATACTCCGGTTATCGCTCATTTGTTTCAACAATTTTTGACGATAAGACGACAACTTTCGGTGGCCCGGACTTTAGAGGGGGATCTGAGGTATATACTATTGCCTTTACGGTAGTAGCACCATCTTTGGAAACATTTTCAAACTTTATAAACTCTATTGATCGTATAACAAAGATATCTTCTGACCTTTTCAATACAATAGCACAAGATACTCGTTCAGGTTTTGAAAAATTAACTCAAAATATTGTAAAAAATGATCAATATCCATTAGAGGGCTTAATTAAGGGACAAAACTCTGGGATAGTTACTTTAAACGGCGATATAATTACTGTAAACTCATTCGATTATCTTGTACAGGATTTTCAGCAGAGTAAAAGAAACTCTCAATTAAAAACTTTTACATTAAAAGAGACTACTTTAGATAATGATGAAAAGGTTTATCAGATATTTGGCTCTAAGGTATTCTTAAAACCAGGAACAAGTTATGTGGTATACCTAGATGCAAAAAACTCTGGACAAGATAATGTATTTTTTGAGATTTTAGAGAAAAAAGATGAAAATGAAAAAAAGATAGATGTTCTTTCAAGCATATATCCCGCTCCTTCAGAGCCCAAAGCCTCTCTTGTATTCAATAGCAAATTAGTTCAGTTAAAGAACTCAAGAAAAATACCTTTAGCAATTTTCACCACAAAATGCTCTGTTAAGCAGAAATACTACTTGGATTCTATTGGGCCAATCAAAGCTAACTCTGTACATACGCTAGTTCCGTTAGAGAATTTTGGAGTTGCCTCTACACAACAATCTTCAGCTGGTCAGCTTTCAGGAGATCTTCTTTACTGGCAAAGGCTTCTATCTACAGCAGGATTAAACATAGATGGAAGCGCAATTCAACCACAAAACTCTCAAAATCCATGGTTTAATGCTAGTCTATCGACCCTGAATGGCGTGGCACCTCTAGTAGCTTACTTAAGGCAGGTAAAATCTATCACTAAGGGCTCAAATCTCTCTCAAAATAAAGGTATAGTGAAGCAACTACTTGATATTATTGATGCTTTAGTCAAGTATATAAAAATGATTTCTGATTTCATCAGACAGCTTAGCATAATTTCTAATATGATAAAAGAATTCATTCAAGCCATACAGTCATTAAGCTCTTTAAATATATATGGATTGATGGTAATACCTGGAATGTCTGCCTTAAGTAGCACAGAGGACTTAAAAAACCTATATATTTCGGCAAGGGGCCTCCCAACAGGAGAGGACTTATACTTTGCAAGCTTAATAAGCGTTTTTGCCATCCCTACCGGCGACTCGCTTGTAGAAAAAATGAGAATTTCTTACGGATTGCCAGAGGGACAACCACTTCCCTCCTACTTGACCGAAAAGACAAAACTTATTAGCCAAGACTCACCAGGCTCAACCGAGTCAATTACGGCTTTATTAAACTTAATTAAACAATTTGGATTAATAAAATAATGGCATTTGATTTTTTAGGCACATTTACCAAAAAAATGTGGACATCTTTTGATAAGTTTGCTTCTTCAGTCATTTATGGGAACTTGCTTAGTACGTCATCTACAAGTTTAGAGTATGATAGCAAAAAACACCAGTTCAAGCAAACTCACTTACCAAGAGTAAGGGACCATCAACTAGCGGAAAGCCAAAGAATTAATATATACAGAAATAAACTTCAAACTGTTTTAAGGAAAAAGTTTGTTAACTATGATAATAAATCAAGTCTAGTTATGTATAACCCATTTCCAGGCCCAGCTTATCCTAAGAAAGATCAAAAAGATCAGACTAGTTGGATTCTTGAAGGCTATTATCCAGTAAATACCAACGATGATTATAATACGGCTGATATGCTTATGTATATAAAGTCAAAAATATCAAAGTTTATCAAGTCAAGGTTCGAAAGAGAAGAGTATCGAGTTAAGAAATGTGTAGACTTTGTAGATACTACTTTAGATGAGCATGACTCTCTTGATATTCTTATTTTTGGAAATAGTGCGTTCTTAAACTACAGCTCAATAAAACAGCAGATATATTCTTCATTTACGAATAAAAATAATGCTGCATTACTTCAAAGTCAGATAAGTGTAGACCCAGATAATTTAGACGGTGAAAGCACATCATCAACAGACAAGGCTGTTGCAAATAACTCAGGGGGCGGGTACATAATTCCAGGCGATCCTCAAAAAGTTATATACCGTGGTCTTTTGCATCAAAAGCTAGAGACATTAGGGTCACCAGCTGAAACAGAAGCCTTTAAGAAGCTCAGGATCATACAAAATCCACTATCGCCTGAGTAATCACTTGATATTCAAGATTTATAGGTAAAAATAAGGAATACAGGCTCTTTGTCGGAAGATCTAAAAGTTTTGGTAGAGTGCGATCATCGAGTTATCGATGAACGTCTCTTCATAGATCAACGAGATTTTAGAACTGTTTTTTTCCCTTACCCAATTGCAACGGGGCATTTCCAGGTAAGGGTAAATGGCTATCTTATTGAGCCATTGAACTACTACCATGGTTATGGGACCATTGACCGGAATGGTAATATATCCTTAAATCTTTATGTAGATGAAAATTCAGTATCCCCAAAAAGGCAGAAGTTTATATTCAATATCCCTCAAGCGGCTGATGATATTATTGAGGTTTCTTACACATCACCAGCCTCATACTGCCAAAAGTGTTTCGGCACAGGATTAGTCTATGATTATCAAGTAAAGATGGATGGTTCTGGCTATAAAAAGGTAACAGGTATATCCAAACTAAGACAAGATTGCCTAAAGTCTATCTTAACTGTCAGAGAGAGCAATCCATTCCATACTTGGGTAGGGACTTCGATAGAGTCTTTGGTGGGCAATAAGTTTAACGACATAATGCTATTCGATCTAAAAAGAGAAATTGGTTCTGTTCTTTCTAACTTGAGAGAAGCACAAATCAAGCAGTCAAGTTACCAAACTGTGACAAAAGAAGAAACTTTAAAAAGCGTAGACAATATTTCTGTAATTAGAGATACAGTAGACCCTACTTTATTATTAATTGAGGTTGATGTTACCAGTTTGTCTGGTCAGACAGTCTCAATTACCCAAGCTTTCCGCTCTACTGGTTCAATTTCTGGGCTTCTGTAAATGCTTACTATTACCATATCTAACAAGTACGATTTCTCTAGCAAGGATTATTCGACAATCCAACCACGTACCACAATATCTGGTACGTTTGTTAAGGATAGCAGTACTGGGTATCAGTTTACATACCAGCAATTTTACGTCGATAGATTTGGTATTCAACGTCAAGTAGGCGGTGATACTATAATCGGCGCTGAAAATATTAACTTAACAGCATCAACTTGGGTTATACCTAGCATAAACCTACAAGATGGCGCTAATATTATCAAAGTTAAAGTGTTGGGTATTCAATCTGGCGACGAAGACACTGATACAGTAACAGTTACTTATGTACCGCAAGCAAAAATAGGAATACGCATAGATCCGCCAACTGGAATTTCAGCAGAGCAATTTACAGATAAAGTTGTCATTAAATGGCTAGGTAACAGTAAAAACGTATTTACTGAAAAAGAATTAGCTTTTCAGGGAACGGATGAAATTATATTAGCAAAAGAGGGTGCCGTTGATTTATCTACTCTTTTAGTCAGTTCAGCTGAGGAAGTTATTGTTGAACGCGATACTTATCAAATTGATATTGATTATGTAGTAGTGCAGCCTGAAAATGTAAATTTACCTACTTATATTTATAAAACCCCAGACAGTAGAATATTAGACGGTCAAACTGTATTAGCTTCTTTCCAGGTATCAGAGGCAATAGAACAGCTTAAGGGATTTAATATATACGCATCTTCAGAGCCTGCTGGCGGGACTTCTGGATATACCAAGCTAAACAGTAGACTTATAACTACTCCCATTGGCCTTAAAGAGCTTGTTACTTCAAGCAGCAGCGCTCAAACCTTAGTAAATGGTATAAGAACGACGACACTCTCGGAGAGAGTAATAAGTCTTAACGAGTACTCATATGAGGTATCAGAAGTCACTTTAGTCGATGCAATATCTCGCCTTTCAACAGATTTAACTACCTATTTCGTACTTACTGCCGTTGCTGCAGACTCAGTAGCGCGTTCTGAATTAGAAAGTGTTTTTAGCATTGAGCTTGTTGCTAAGCCTTTTGAGATAACAAATCAAGTTCAAGAGTTTACACCAAGATCTTTTGATGAAATTGTTGCCGACTATATTGCTTCATCTTTATCTTCTCAGCCTCTCTTGGATGTTAAACCTACATCGGTAACAAGAGATGTTCATATTGACCCTGTAGCTAATGAGCTAGAGAAGGCATATGTTATGCTTGACTTTGTTAATAAGTCTCAGTCTTTCCTAACGTTATTAGCTTTAGATGATCCTGAAAATACAGGGTCAAGCGCTTCTGATACTGAATATAAGACTACTCTGCAGTTAGTTTTTGGTTTTGATACGCAAGCCCAGACTCAGGCTTTTATAGATTCTCAATTTGATAAGCTTGCTTCAAACGTTAATGTAACTAGAAAAGGCGCTGAGTCCGCAAGAGGTTTGGTAACTCTTTTCGCACTTAACATACCAGGTTCTGCTCTTGTAGTTACTCCTGCAACTAGCTTTATTGCACCACTAGAAACTGGAAGCATTAAGTTTAATAGCTTAGTGAGTTTAGTTATTGAACCTGAAGATTTTCCGTCGTACTTTAATGCAGCAACTCGTCGCTATGAGATAAAGATATCAGCTATTGCTGATGTAGCAGGTTCTGCATCAAACGTTGACGCTGGTGCGATTACACAGACTTCTATTACTAACTTTTTTGTAAATAATGAGAATCCATTTCTATATGGATCAGACCAGGAATCAAACCGTTCATTAGCCGAGAGGTCTCTTGTCGCCCTCATGGGTGTGGATTACGGTACAGTTGGTGGCTATATAAAAGAAGTTACCTCGAATCCTGGAGTCATTAAAGTTGCTTCTCAGTCTGCAGGAGACCCGTTTATGTTCCGAGACTATGATGTCTTTAGAGAAAGACACATCGGCGGCAAGGTAGATTTATATGTACAAGGCACTAGGCCAGTTGTATACCAAGAGGAGTTTGGTGTAAAATTTACAAAAGTAGAAGATGAGAGAGGTACAGTTACCGAGGACTCTTCTTTTGTTATTTTTGCCAACAGAGACATTGAGAATTTAGTTTCAGTTGCAAGAAGAGATACTAACGGGCAAATTAGATTCTACGACTTAGAGTATGCTCAGCTTAATGGAAAGTCTATTATGCTTAATCCTTATAGTCAAATGAATAGTACACTTGGGATAAATAAATCTGACACAATTTTAGTAAGCTATTACTATGCAGAAGACCTTTCTTATGACTTTAAGCATCGACCAGTAAAGTCTATAATTTCAGTAGCGGGAAGCACCAATAACACTTTGCCTTCAGGAAGCTATGTTCTTGAAAACCGTGATGATATTTTCCAATATGGCAATTCATCTCAAGCTCAATCAAGGCTAAGGCTTACTCAGGATGTTGTAAACTTAGGAATAGAGTCCAACTCTGAGGATTTAACCTTTTCAGGAACGGTTCCCGTCACACTAAGCAGGTACGGGGTTGACCTTTCTTCTATATCTGTAAAAAGCGGTTCTGTTTCTTATACTTTAGGCACAGACTACGTAGTTGTTGAGTCTGGTTCTACAACTGTTAAACCAACCATAGCTAGGACAACTAGCGGTTCAATTGTAAATGGGTTCACGGCCAATGTTTCCTATAAAGCAAGTGAGACTTTTGCCGTACAGTATCAGGTTGAAAATATAATTGAGTCTATTCAGGATTCTCTTGAGAAAAAGGAATATGCTACTGCTGATGTTCTAGTTAAACAGGCAAACGAAGTACCTTTGGAGATATCAGCCGATATAATCTTGCAAAAAGGGATAAGTCAGTCAGAAGTAGATTTAAGAATTCGAACTGCTTTAGGTAGATATTTTGGGAACCTAAGACTCGGTGATTCTGTGTATCAATCTGATATTATTCGAATAATTGATGAAGTAAGCGGTGTATATGCAGTAGATTTGCCATTATTGAAGATGTCCAGGGCTTCTAATAGCTTTGTATTAGGGGAAGCTATCTCAGTTACTGGTTCTCAGAATATAACCGCGGAAACTTTTGGCCAAACTAAGCTTCTGGTAACCTATTCTTTCCCTACAATTGCCGGTGGAGGCATATCATATAATGGTAACATTAGGCCTGTTGGTGTTTATATAGGTTCTAGGTACTTCAATGGTATACAAGATATCTCTGATGTAAAGCTGAATAAAGATTCTTGTTTCATCTCCGCTAATTCTATTGATTTAAGCTCATTGTCTTCCCAAGATATTATTTCAATACTTGCTGGTGATATCAAGGTTATTGCAAACTATTATACCTTTGATAGTTTAGGCGCAGACGACATCAGAATAAATGTGTTCGAGCATGCGACTCTTGCAGATTCTTTATTTAGTTATCGGTATAGATCGTAATGGCAAATAGATCAGATAACTTTTACAGCGAATCTGCGTTACTTAAGCTAGAAGACGGTAAAGAGTACCGAAAAAAGCTTTACGATGAGACACAGAAAGTCTTATCTAATATGCTGGATGTGCTTCCTAGCGTTTATAATGCTACAAATACGAGCACTAACTATTCTTCTCATCTAAAGCGAGTGGCAACTGAAATTGCCAGGCTAAAGATAGAAGCAGATAATATTCAAAAAGACGTTTCTTTAGAAACGGTAAGGCCTGAATATCTGTATCAAAAGTTTGGATATCAAGTTCAAGTCAATAAAACCTTTTTCCCAATTTCAGATTTTGGTGATGAGACTTACAGGAGATTCTTAAAGGCGGTACTTCATGTTATATTCAATGGATCAACATTAGAAAATATAAAATATGCCGTACAGCTATTTACAGATCACCCAGTTTCAGTAACTGACACGATATCTAAGCGTGGTGTCATTATTTATACTTACTTGGATGAGTTTTTAAAAAACACCATAAGACTTAGAGGGAATCTTGAAAACCTTTCAAATATTGAAGTTAGCGATGTTTCTGGCTTTAACGTCTATAAGTCAGGTTTAGACTATTATATTTCTACGGTTAGCCTTAATCAACAAGTTCAAATCAAAAGGATTCAAGACGGATCCATACCGAGTAGCGGTAAAGTTTTACTGAAGTATGACTATAAAGATTCCATAGTCGATCAATTCAAGCTAAAGCTTTCTTTTATTTTATCTGATGTTGAAAGCCCAAAGAAAACAGAAGAGTTAATTCATCAGATATATTTTCTATTAAGCCTCATCAAGCCTGCTCACGTTTATCCAGAAGTATCCGTTTACAATAATGACGATTTTAAAAGAACTAGTGATTACTTTCCATCTAGTACCGAAGAGGAAAGGTTCTTAGGAATAGATGCCACTGTTGAGCAGCGGTGTATAAGCAATAGCTATGATGATTTTCGTAAGTTTACAAGAAATGAGTCAGATACTGTAGTTCTTGAATTTAATACCGAAGGTCACGTATTCAACAAAGTTTCCGAAGACTACGGGGATATCGGATATTACATTGGTGAGCCAGACCCCCTTTATCGTAAAAAGTATAAGCTATATCAACTAAAGGGATTTTCCGCTCAAAGTTCTTCTTTACTTAACTTGCCTTATACTTTGGAGTTTAATCAAGATCAACGTAGTCTTTTCAATAACTTTTCCTATTTTGATCAGACGAAGTCAATAAAAAATGTTATCTATCCTCAAGTAGTACCAAACACGGATCTTCCTACAAGAGATGCAAATCATCTACAAGATGACTTAAAAGTGTCGGCGCTACCAATTGACTTCGGTGTTTCTGTAGAAAGCGGTTCTTTTTATAGCTACCAAAAAGGATACTTAGTAAACTTTGCCATAAGCCATGAGCTTTTACTACCCGATGAGGCAAAAGGAAACAGAGTATTCATTTACATCAATTTAGATGCAGATCCAGTAATTGAATACTCTATCTCTGAGTTTGGTATACTAGATATTAATTCAGAGTACCTTCCACTAGCTCAGATCGACATACCTGAAGATGCTTCTGTACTGTGGGATCACTATATTGAAGATTTGAGGATATACTACTTTGCAAATCTAACTCTACGTGGTGATACATCAGGATTCTCAGACTTCAATGTATCTCAAGGTATCGTACTAGGTTTAGGAACCAGGCCCATTGCTTACAAGTTTGACGACACTCAGTCAAACAAAATTTACAATTTTGATTACTTAAACGAGTTAAACTCTTTAGGAATGACCCTTAACGGGGAGTTTACTCTTGGTATAACGCCATCTAGTTATAGAGCAGACGATTTAAACTATCTATTTACAGGACTTGAGGCAGAGACCCAGGAAAGCGAACTAGGTTCAATCGCAACGCCTATCAAAGATGGTGGATTCGTCCTGGGACTTGGACTAGGTGCGGTTGATGAAGGTGATATCATCAACTTACCTACTGAATCTTTTAATGTTGATTTAGGGACTAGAACAGAAAACGCTCCACAATTAGAAGAGTCTTCTGCTGCTATAGGGATAGACTTTGTATTTGATGAGGCCTTTGGCGTATCAGTTCCTGGTATGATCTTTAATGACGCAGTTTTTATTACAGGGACTCAGACAATTTATCAATGGCCAACCGGCGTGTCGCTTATCTTGAATGACTTTACATCATTACTAAATCCGACGCTAGAAGAAGTTATAATAGAATTTACAGTATTCGATATTGAACAAGGTAGTTTATTAAATGATGCATACCTTGGCCCATTTGATCAAATTGCTTTGGACGGAGCCTCTATAATCGATCAGACTACAGGATTGCCAGTTCTAGACATCAACGGTTTTACTGTTAGTTAGTTCTTTATATTTTCTTTTTTGTAAGACTTAAACGTAGCGAGGCTGTTGTGAAATTTTCTGAAAAAGTTACTGATTCATCAGAGCAACTTTCAATTAACCAAAGCTCTCTTCAGAAAGATAACTTGAGCAATATTAAAGTCAAAGGCGAAATCTTTCTAAAAAAAGAGCATGCTGACGGAAAAATAGAAGAAGAATTTGTAGGAAGAAATATTGTCACCTTAAGTGCATCAACTTTACTAGCTCAGCTTGTTGCAAAAGAGTACAAGGGTGATGTTGGTGGCATAAAGCTTCTAGCTATCGGCTCTGGTGATCCGGAGTGGGATCCAAGGTTCCCTCCTTCTGCCGTTAATACACAAACATCTCTTGAAAATGAAATATATAGAAAGACATTATATTCAGTAGAGTTTATCAACCCAGATCCAGTACCAGGCGGCCCTGAATTAAGCCCAACACCAACAAACATACTTGACTTAACTGCCAGGTTTGAAGCGGGTGAGGCTACTGGCTTCTGGATGGAGATGGGACTTTTCGGTGGCGATGCTGATGAAGATGTGGTAGATTCTGGAACGCTAGTTACCTATAAGATATTCAGTATGGTAACAAAACCAGCAGATAGTATATACACCATCACCTATAGATTAACTTTTTAATATAGCTCTTTAGAGTGAGGAACAAATGTCCACTGATTTCGGTAATGGTCTAGAATTTCAAGTAGATAGAGAGCTAAGAACTGTCGATACCTCTTTTGAGTCTGTTGTTTTTCAAAAGAGAAAGCCACCTTTAGCAGAAGAATTCAACTTTTTTCAAGAGCTTTTAAACTACGACAAGCGTAGAACTGTATCTGCCAAGATGCAGAGCGGTGTTGTTGATTTTGAATTAGCAGGCTTATCTAGGAGCTTGCTACCCTCAAGGAATACAGTTCTTTCGTCTTTATCTGCTTCTGCAAATCAGTTTGCCATTCAAAACTTTAGGGCTGTAGTTAATGGCATGGTTGTTGATGTAGTTGCTTCCAGAGTAAACGGCGGTACACTTGCGGCAGATGGCGCTACAGGAGTAAATGGCAAGTATAACGTAATAAAGCTTCCAAATCCTCCTGAAACAGGCGGTGAGCCAAGAGTTGACCTTGTTTTCTTAGAGGTTTGGCGTGCCCCTATTGGCTCTGGTGCCAATACAGTAAATAAACCAAGTGCTGGTAATATTTTCAAGTATGGAAATACGCAATATGTTGGCTCACCTTTAACTGATGAAATTATTGCTGAAACTTTCGGTATTGAGACCTCAAAGCGGGTCCAGGTTTTATATAAAATAAGAGTTGTAGATACAGTTACCTTAGAAGGCTACCTACCTTCCACTGGCACGCCAGACGGCATCAACTTTAGTTCTCGTGTTAAGGCTATAGGCGGTAATGTTTCTGGTTCTGACACCGCTTACTCATTTTCCTCTATGATGGAATCTGGTGATTATGGGTTATATAGAGCTGGTGACGGTTCAACAGCAGCTAAGCAAGCCTTGAAGTCTGTTGACGGATACACTTACGCTATACCGCTTGTAGCTGTTGTTCGTCGAGTCAAGAACCTAACAAATGGCTACACTAAGACAAATCCAAATGCAAGTTCTGTATCTATCCTAGATAGCGCACCCTCTGATAGGCCAGACGGGCTATTTTATGATGAGGTCTCGCTTAGTGACATTATTGACTTACGGCATAAGTCTATTTTAGGATCGCCTGATTACAATCAAGTTTTAAGCAAGGGACTAAGAAGGCTTTTCGCGGGCTCCTTAAAAACAAGACTTGCGACCAGCGCAAATAGCTTATCACGTGGCGTAGTTGTAACTGAAATTGACAGCATTACTGCACCTGGTAACATTGCCAGTGCCTCTAGCGTAAGTATTGCTACTCCAGACGGAGTAAGGCGTAATTTTAATAACGAGTCTGTGGAGCAAGATACCGTCGGTAGTGTTACATTTGCTACGGAACAGACTGGTACTTTGGTACAATTCTATAACACAAGCAATAAAAAGATTGTAATTGATACCTCTGTTATAGATGCTTCTACTACTGTAGAATTTGATCCAGGCGAATCTTCAACATTTCCCGTAGTATTACGTGGTACAGAAGTTCTTACTTTTGAGAATGACTGGGCTTATGAGGTAGAGTTCTCTAAGGCATCTCTTGAGATGACTGCAAATGATCTTACCGAGAATGGATTAATTCCTGGGGACATTTTAACTGTTCAGTTCAAGCTTAAGTTCCCAGGTCTTGGTATGAGGTCAGTTCCTTCAGATGTATGGAGAGTTCGTGACGAGGCTGATGCTTTCCCGGAAGCTACTTTTCCTCGCGAGATGGCCTTTACTGTTGATGATTCCGTAAGGTCCGCTGACCTCGATGCATATGTAAAACTTGCTTTACCTGAAGCCTCAGGTACTGAAAATGGTCCGACAAATGGCCTTTCTGACACGATTAAAGATTATCCGGTTCATTCTTTTGACGGCGCTTCTGATGGGTTAACAGATAACCTTAAAGGCGCAACAAGAGTAAGAGAGTTCTTTGTAGTCGGTACTTCTTCAAATACGTATGCCATACCAGCATCAGTAGATGGGCAAAAAGTTGTTGGAGTCATTGAAGTTTCACAAACATTAACAGGTACTTCTTACACACGCCTTAACATACCATCAGCCAACAAAGGTGCAGATGAAGTTACAGATTGGTCTGTAACTCTACAGCTTCCAGTAGGGCAAGCTAGCTTTGAAGACTATACTTTAAGGTTTAGCCTTGTCTTGAGAAATGTTTCTGCGGCTATTAGCAGTGAATCTCGTGGCATCCTTGAAATGGCAAAAGATGAATATCTAGTTATTGATGCCGTTACTGATGCTGGAAACAATACACAGCAATTCAGCACTGAAGACGGTAACCTTATTTTATCTATGCCTAAGTATACAAGGGCAGACGGTGTTTCCTTGTACTATGGCTTCGTTAATCATGTCATGCGTACCGTGACCTTAGATGCTGCAAACGACGGTGTTAGTAGCGGTTTCGGGACAACAAATATGGTCGTTACTTTTAGTGGCGATCCCTTAGCCCTAAATGATAGAATCGAAATACCTGTTCTTTCTACCTACACCCCACCAGCAGACGATTTCATCGATATTGTTTATGCATACGCTCCATACCAGGGACAAGGTTCAGATATCGATCTTGAAGACTGTGAGATTCTAGCAGTAGGTTCTGGTATTTTACATACGCTAGGTTCTGGTTCATCGAATAGTGGGCAGGATCCTAATTTAGTTGGCCTAGCTCAAAACTTACCATTACCTCTTACTCAAACAGAAGGTTCCTTGGATAGTTCTGGTTTTTCTTTAGCTTCTGACGCTACTGACCAAAGGGATCCTTTAATTTTCACATCTTTCTCTAAGTCTTTACATAGAGTAGACTTATCACAGGCTGGTTCTTCTGGCTCTGCGCCTCAAGTAGGGGACAGGCTAAAGGTAACAGAGATAGTTTCTGTTAATGATCCTATTCGAGGTATTGCCGATCTAACCCTAGGTATTACAGTAGATATCGAAGAAGATTCTGTAGCATTGTCTTTTAGAACTCCCTATATTACTGAAGCTAAGGCACACCAAGTTGTTTGGTCAGCGCTTGTTAAACATCCTTCAACTGGCGAACTATTACTCGTAGTGCTCGTAAAGATGTTAGGCTCTGGCTCTCGTGGCGGTGTTGATGTTTCAGGTGAAGTCAGTTCAAGTGTTGCATTTGATGTCTTCCGCCTGGATCATAGGCCCTTACTAGTCATCTAAAGCCAAATCGATGAATAATACAACAAGAGATTCCTTTGACCCTCAGAAAAATTATGAGAAGCTACTGTTTTCTCAGCAGAGGGCAGTTTTAGATTTTGAACTCAATGAGCTACAGGAACGTTTAAGATATAATTTATCTTTAAGTAATAGCATTGTCTTTGGAAATGGCCCCGTTGGGGACTCTTTGCTAGTTGAGGCAGTCGCGGGATCAAATACTGTTTCTGTAAGGCCTGGGGTTATTTTCCATAAAGGCGTTGCTATCACTTTGCATGAAACATCTGAAGTAGCTCTTACTTCTCCATTAAGTGATAGAACTGATGTAATTTATCTTGAGTGGTGGTTTGAAGAGATTGATTCAGATACCGATCCTGATTTACTTTTAAATGGTGCTTCACCAGAGACCGCGACTAGACTTAAGTTAATGTCGGAGGTTAATGTTGCCGCAGGTACCGCCATTCCAGTTTTAGATGAAGGCCATAGCTTTTTCATACTTGCAAAGCTTAACAGGTTATCTGGGGACACCTTCGTAAGTGAAAGCCAAATCGAAGACTGGAGAGTAACTTTTGCAGACACCTTCGTTTTTTCTGGTGGTTTTATTAAACCAGTATCTCCTAGTAACTTTTCTGTAGAGGCAATTAACGGAAGACTAGATGGTGTTGATTTTAGTCTAGACGCTTCTTTAAGGACTCTATCAGACGATCTGATTTATTATGTATACGTTGACAAAGACCTTGTTTTAAGAGTAGAAGATAGCCTACCTACAGACTCCCATCTTGCAATCGCTAAAGTACAACGTGTTTCGGGTTCTGCTGAAGTATTAGACGACCTTAGAGAGTTTTCTCCAGGTGTAGTTTCCGGTGGCTCTGGTAAGTCTTCTATCGGCGGTAGCGTAGTAGTAGAGCTAATAACTTCTGAGTCTTTAGAAATCCATGACCCTGTAGCTTTAGCTACGGATGGCAGGGCAAAACTTGGGTCAAATACCTCAGACCAAAGGGTCCCTGTTATAGGGTTAGCCTTAAACTCTGCAGCAGTAGGTAAAAAAGTTAGAGTAATGGTTCTTGGTATTATACAAGACGCATCCTGGGTTCTTGGAAATGCCGGTTCCGTAGTATATTTGAATGGTTCAAATGTATCAACCACAGAGCCAACTACTGAAGGTTCATATTTACAGAAGTTAGGTCTAGTAGCTAGTGCTGACAGTATTTTAGTAGCCCCAGACAACTCTGCCTCTCTAATTACAACAGTACCTCAAAATAACGCTTTAGCGAGTAACTTTATAGCTTCTTCTACCCTTCAACAAAGTAAAGTGGTTTCTCTTACTACTTCAAATAGAAGAGTAAGGCTTGCAGACCCATTCGATCTATCAGATTCTTATCCTATTGGCGTTACGAAAAAGCCAATACTAGGAAGTTCTGGCGGACCTGTAGTTACTTTTGGTGAGATTCAAGACTCATCATGGGATTGGGAAGTTGGTCAACCTGTTTACCTATCTGTAAATAATGGCGATCTTGTACAGAAGCCTTTAACTCTACCGCTAGAGCGTGGTGTTACCTCACCGATTAGACTAGAGAGATATCCTCTAGGCGGTGGTTTATTCTCGGATACTGATTTCATTATTCCTGCTACATATCTAGGCGTAAACGAGCTTATTTTTACTGATAATTTGGTAAACGTAAGGGACACTAACTATACTAGACTTTTAGATGACACTGGAAACTATGAAATTGTTCGTTTTGAGTTTGATGTTCCATCAGATCATAAAGTTTTTGCAGTTTTCTCTCTACCAGAAGCAGGATTGACTTTAGCATCAACGCTACTTAATGCCGCTGTAGAGGGCGATAACTCCCATATTTTTGCAGTTCCTGATGGTGCTGGGCCAAATCAAATCATCTGGCTATCTGGTTTAGCTCTTCGTTATGGCACTCAATACACTAGAGATGGCGATCTTATTATCGTTGATGATAGTGTAGACATCGCTCCTGGTGCCGCAGTTGTTGGTGCTTTTAGCACAGCAGCAAACTCCATGATGGATCCAGTAAGGCTAGCAGGTCCTTTCCAAGATCCTTTATCTGGGGACACTTGGATAGCTTTGTTACCAGAAACTGCTGGGGCTAGTTTCCTAATCTTTTTAGACGGCGCTCTACTTGAGCCAGGTGACTATGTTGTAAGTTCAGATCAAAGAATTATACACTTACAGAATGTAACAATTAGCGATCCTTTACCAGTACTTACTATTTCATACTCTTCTGAGAATGTAGATGAGTCTGGGAGCCATAAGACCGGGTATTCTAGTGCTCCAGAATCGGTAGACTGCAGTGACAGGAACCTAAACGGATACGGCACAGTATTTAGACTTCCTCTTGGAGCCAGTAGCAATATCATTCCTTTTGTGAGTGGCCTAGCTAAAGTTCGCGGAGAAGATGGAAATCCCTTTTCTGGTGATTGGTTACTCACAGAGGAAGATTATAATTCTGAATTTGTTCAATATGTTGTAACATTCCACGATCCTGTACCTTGTGATGAGGTAGCCATTTCTTATGGTGTTCGAGGTGGTGGAATGTCCAACCCCGAAGAGGCAACAATTCGTGATATTGTACCCGCAGACGCAGATTATTTTAGTTTTGCTGACGATAGAGCAATAGATAGCGAATCCTGGGTATGGTTAGACGGTAAAATTCTTATTGATGGTGTAGACTACGAAATTCAAGTCGTAGAAAAGAGAATTAAGATCACTGGGTTATCTGCTTTGCAGGAGTATAGTGTATACGTATCTTCTCCAGTAAATACTGAAAAGATGACTGAGTTTGTTGATGTAGAACCATTAACCCCAACAAGCAAGTCTTTCTACCTTCCTTCTCAGATAAACACAGGAAAGATAACATTAGCAGCGATTGACGGTAAGGCTCTAATCTTTGGTAAAGACTATTATCGCTCACCCAATCAAGCAAGCTTTACTGTAAGAGAGGGTCTTGTTTCACCTAACTTTACTGAGCTATCGGAAGCGCCTCTAGCTGTTTGGCAGCTAGACGACAATACGAACTCTACTGTTGTTACAGAGGCTGGTTCATCTCATCCTGGATCATTAAACGTTTCTGACTCTCAAGATGTAAGCATAGCTGATACATTAGTTTCTCGCGGGTTTAATATTGATAGTAATGTAGATAATGCCTTTGCAGTAACTACATTAGGTACAGAAGAGCTTTGGGCCTTATCTCTGTGGTTGAAGTTAAGTTCTGAAGTTGATGGGACTTCTGCTGAGTCTGTTTTGATGTCCGTAAACTCAGATGTAAAACTTTCTTTGGGACAATCTACAGCTAACGTTGCTAATGAAATTATTAGCTTGAATGACACTTTGAATAATAGAACAAGTGCTGTTATTGCTGGTACTGGAGACAATATTAGTTCACTTGAGGCTGACATTTGGCACCATTTGGCAGTCAGATATAACCTAACTTCTGCTTTTTATGAGATTTGGGTAAATGGTGTTCAGCAGGAAGTGACTAGCGGCGGCACTGGCAACGTTCAGTTAGCTGAATTTGGCGCTTCCGTTGAAGTTGGGAGCAATGGGACAGACTCCGCAATTCCTGGCATTCTTGATGAGGTAGTTGTCTGGAATTCGGAACTTACCTCCGCAGACGTAGGTTTACTCTATAACTCTGGAGATGGCGTACATCACTTTGCCCCTCTTTCTACAGAGCTTATGCTTCGTCGCCCTGACCTTTATTCATCAAAACCAACTGTAGCCCTCGTAAGAAGATCTGGGAATGCTTCTACTTTTGATGTACTTCTTCGATCTGGTTATGTAGATGCTGTAGCAAATGTAGGTGATTTAAGCGCTTCAGCAGCTGCCCTAGCTGCACTTAACTATGACGTTTATGTATTTGATTTAGATGACTCAGGGATGAGTTCTGCACAAAATACTGTTGCAAAGTCTCTTTGGGAGACTTACGGTAAAAAGGTTATTACTATCGGTAAATCAAGCACAACCGATACGTACCCAATTACTGCAGTTTCACCAATAGCTGGTTCTCTAAACTCCAAGCCTAGCATCTTCCATGTTGTTACAGATGACGTAAGAGATGCTGTTAATATTGGTGGCGGTATTACGAATGGCAACGCAGCTACCTCATTAGCAGCAGAGTTTACTGAAGTTTATAGGCTAACTACTGGAGTTGGCTCCACTGGATTTATAGGTGAAAGTGCTCTTGGCGGCATATGGTTCCATGACTGTACTGCTGGCTTGGCAAGAGAGTCAAACGGAATGCGTATTCTTCTTAATGTACTTTCTTACATGGTTGGAAGTGATATTTCAAGAATGCCGGTTTCAGCCTCCTCTAGCTTGGAAAATTCTTCTTCAGGGTTGTCAGAAGTTTACAACTTTAGGGTTGGTCACGCATTAAGTTCAGATACCGTATTTGTAAATATGCAACCAGAGCTTACTGCTGCCTTGACTTTCGGAGGTATGACAGATTTCGTCCCACTAGTTAGAGTAGATGACGAAACTTTCCCAGATCAAATATTCACATTACCAGATGGTGCGGGGTATACTGAAGTTGTCGCAATAGACGGCTTTATACAACGCCCACAGATTGATTACATTCGAGAAGCAAATCAGATTAAATTTAACTCTACGATCTCAGAGTCTGCCGTTGTTTCTGCTTCTGCCGCCACAGGCGGAAAGGGAATGTCTACACCACAAATATTGAATAAGACTGGCGGAATTTATGCTCTACCTGCTTTCCTAGATGGCTCAAGGACAGTCTGGGTAATCTATGATGGAACAGTCTTAGTACCTAATGTTCACTACACAATAAGTGGTTCTGAGCTAACTCTAATTGGCGGTTTATCTGACCCAACTACTATGATGTTTAGTTATTCTCTTACAGAACAAGATATGTCTGCTTTTGAGGTATTGGATCAGACGACAGATCCACAAGTCTATAACTTACCTTCTGTAGCTGGTGATCATTTAGTAGTTACATTAGATGGCAAGGTTCTTGTTTTAGGTGTTGACTATACCAAGATACCTGGAAATACTTCTCTTGTCTTGACATCTATTCCAGATTCAGGTCTAGATTTAGCGATCTCATATTCTAGAAGAGCCATTCAAGAGCTTCTATCTTCATCAACCAGCAGTTCAAGTTCTTCAAACTTCTGGAAAGATCCTGTAGACAGCGAAGAAGATCTGCCTTCCTCTGGAAATGCAATCGGAGATGTAAGGCTAGTAACAACTTTAGGTAGCCTACATAGGTATACTGGCGAAGGCGATACTGGCTGGGTGAAGATGTATGAGAGCTTGGTAGCAGACAACAGGATTTCATTATCTTTCTTGATTATTGATACTTTAAGCTCAGGTTCTAAGAAGGCTGCTGTACAAGTTCCTCTCAGGTTTGAACCTCAGAAGGTAATTATCCGTTCCGATAGCGAAGCCGACCAGGATATTATTATCGATATAAATAAGGTTAGCGGTGATGGTACATCTACCAGCCTCTTTGTTCAGATAATGGGCGGTCAAGATGATAGACCAGTTCTACCCTCTGGAGACCTTTACGCTGAGATTACAACAGGTTTTGATGGTGTAGCTATCGAAGATTCATTTGTTCTGACACTGGATGTAGATCAATGCGGCACTAGCGGCAATGAGGGGGGAAGCTTCCTTTACGTCAGTATCGTTGGCATAAAGGTCTAGTCTTGCTTATAGATATTGAACATATGTCACCGGATGACGACGATAGTTCAAAAAAAACTAATAGGTCTATTAGTTTAAATGATCCTGATGTAGTAGACAGTCTTTTTGCTATTTTAAATGAGATTTCTCAATCAAATAGCGTAAAAGAGCTACACCTAGAGAACAAGAAAAACTTCAACAAGACCTTATTTCAAATTGGGGGGACTCTTTTTGCAGCGGGCCTAGTTTGGCTGATTAGCAGTGTCGTTTCTTTGAATCTTGAAGTATCTCAGCTTAAGTATCAAGTTCAGCTTTTACAAGAAGTTATTCGTCGATGAAAAAGCTTATTATTGTTGACGACAATACTAGTGTCACTTTAGTGCTAAGTAGAATTTTTTCAGTCAAGTTCCCAGACATTGAAGTTATCTGTTTTAATACTAAATCTGCTGGCATCGCTGCTTTAAATTGGATGCAGTCCAATAAACCAGACTACGCTATTTTAGATTTGGTTATTAATGGTGTCAATGGGAACGATTTGTATGCATTCATAAAAGAAAAATCCTATAATACTAAGACTGTTTTTCTTACTGGATGTTCAGATTCTGACACTAAGTTACAGAAATTTGTGAAAAAGCATCCAAATATACCAGTTCTAAGAAAAGTAGCAAGCGTTACAAGCATACTTACGTCATTAGAACTTGATGCATGACCTGTCACTTCTTCCTGTTGAAATTATATACTATACACAGGACCTAAAAAAGGTTACACTTCACCAGGGTGACACCTTTATTCCTTCACCTATGTTATGTGAGGGAATAAAAATTGGTGTTTGCTATAACTTGCCTGACTCGGATAGCCCAGAAGATTTCGTAACGTTCTGCATAGCAAGAAAAGTCTTAATGACAGGAAAGCAAGTTGAGTCTACGCAAACATATATTGACCCCACTACGGGCTCAAAGCGTTTATTTAAGAGACTAGGCATACCTGCTCTCCATGGCGGTTGTTTTGAGTTAAGGTATGAAATAAACACAGAATTACTTAGCAATAAATTTAACTTAGACACCAATATGCAGGATAACTTTAGGCTTATCGCTTCTGGGATAAACCATGAGCTAAGGAGCCCGCTTCAAGCAATTTCCATGTACACCGATGTCATTGAAGACGGGGCTGGAGACACCAAAGAACTTGCCTCTTTTGTAAAGCAAGAGATTAAATCAATCACTGACATCCTTGACACTCTTGGTCAGTTCAACAAAAATCAAAAAGGCAACTTCGATTACGAGCCTATAGAAAAAACCCTACAAAGCGCCTGGGATACCTTAGCTTTGACCATGCTACCGACTTGTCCAAGCCTTGATGTAAGTTTTAAAATCGTAAGAGGACTTAAAAAACTTGTACCAGACATGCCACAGTCTGAGCTAACTCAAGTTTTCACAAATATACTAAGAAACTCAATAGAGGCTTTGGACAAAGAAAATAGCTACATTGAAGTTAAACTTATAAATAAAACAAACAAGTTTTTTGTTTTTACAATCAGAGATAATGGTTGTGGAATTCCAAAGAGTAAGATTAAGAATATCTTTACTCCTTTTGTCTCAAGCAAGTCAGGAAGTCAGGGATTAGGGCTTACTATTTGCAGGCATTTTATTACGCAGAGAGGCGGGACTATTTTAGTACTGTCTCAAGAAAATAAATACACTGAAGTTATTATATCTCTTCCTATAAGAGGGTATTATAATAAATGAAGGTTTTCCTACAAGACTTGCTAAAAGAGAGAGATCAGAATAATGTGTATCGTTATTCTTGGTCCCGAGTGCAGTCAATTGTATCTTTTGTTTATTTTCTAGTACTCTACACAAAACAAACGTGGGGGACACAAGACCTACCAGATGTACCAGATGGCTGGATTTTTCTTATAGGCGTATCTAGCGCCACATACCTTGCAGCAAAATACGCTAATCGTAACTCTTCCTTTGGAATTTCATCATCTCCTGTAGTATACAATGCTCCACATGTCGTATCACAGGCCAATGATCCAAACGCGACCATAATCCCAGGACCCGATGGGCCTTCAACTCTTTCTATTGAAAAAAATGAAAAACCTAACATTTAAGCACTGGCATTTTATAGCAGCAATCATTTTAATTCTTGTTATTCTTGAGTCTGGAAAAAATCTTATCAATTCTAAGTCGCCTTCCACGGAAAGCAAGAAGATTAATTCAAGCATTTCAACTTCGTCTATTCTTGTTTCAGAAGCAGCTAGTTCTTCGTCAACGTCATCGCATTCTTTGGTCTCAAAAACATTAGAGGAAAAAGAGGATCATCAATTATCATCCACTAAAGTAGTGGTTAGAGAAAAGTTTAGACAAGATGGCTCATTGGAAACTAGAGAAACAGAAAAAGTAGAATCAGTAAGTTCTTCAGTCAGAGTTAAAACAGAAGATTCCTCAAAAAGTGCATCTGTTAAAGTTAATGACAGTAGTGTGTTTTTATCTACCACAAGTGTTGCAGTAAAAAGCGATACATCTACAGAGTCTATTGTGGCTTTCTCTGACCAAAACTCTGTAGGCATAGGGCCAGTAGTCTGGCTGACCTCAGATGGTGCTTATGGTGGGCTAAGCTATAGACTGATTTCCTTAGACTTACTGAATGTGAACGGTTCAGCCGTTGTAGGGACCAGAATAAATGCATTGCCTGACGTGGACTTAGGGGCTGGCATAATGGTTTCCAGGAGTTTTGCGCCAGGACTAGAGTTAGGTATCGTTGGTGTTATAAAGCCGTCTAATTTAATCACCAATGTCGGGTTAGGTTTGTCTTATCAGTTCTAAGACTTTCGTGCTATAATCGGAAGCATGGAGAGTCAAGAACTTCCTGAAGAGCAACGAAGGTTCTTCTCAGCAATCGATAAGCTGAAAGCAAGCAAAGATTTTCGCCTTTTTGATTGCCACTATCAGAGCGATTCTGTAAAGCTTAGGCCTTATCAGCATATCGGCGTAGCTTATATGCTAGCAGTCCCAAGGGCCATCTTGGGTGACCATACTGGACTTGGGAAAACGGGACAGTCTATATGCGCTTACATTAGGCTTTTAGAAAAGAATCCTAATTTAAAGTGTATTATTGTTACGATCAAAAGCTCACTTTATCAATGGTCTTCTGAGATTCGTAAATTTACAAAAGGTGTTAAAGCTTTTGCGTTAGACTCTGACTCTTTTGAAGACAGTTCTGGGAATCGTTATAAAAAATCCTCAAAAGAACCACCTTCTGATTTCCGTCAAAGAGGATTTGATCTTTTTAAAGAACAAGATGTCCAGATATTGGTTACTGGCTATTCCATGCTAGTTGCCGAGAATGATAACCTAATGAATATTGGGGAAGAGTATATCGTGTTTTTTGATGAATGTACTCAGTTCAAGACATGGAAACCTGAGGCAAAATACAGAGATGAAAACCGCTTAAGGGAGCAGGTTGGGAAAAAAGCTTACCTATCTGTTTACCAGGCTGCTTGCAACGTCTCAAATCGCGCTCAAAGAGCCTATGGCCTGACTGCTACTCCTATAAAAAACCGTCTTGAAGAAGCATTTGCTCTATTTAAAGTAATCAAACCAGAGCTATTTCCAAATGTAACATGGTTTAGAAAAAACTTCTGCGTGTACCGTGAGTTAATCATGCGTGGGCGGAGAGTTCCACAGCTTGTTCAGTATAAGAATTTAGATAAGTTTGCTGAGATTATCAAACCATTCTATATTGGAAGGTCTAAGAGGGATGTGGCACCAGACCTACCTAGAGTCATCACCAAGAATGTTTTCTTGGAAATGAAAGGTCCACAGCTAAGAAGATATCAAGATGCCTTAGAGGGACTACTAGAGCTTCCTGACGGCTCAGAGAAAACGCCTGAAGCTTTAGCCAAGCTAACTTATTGTCAACTGATCAGCAATTCACCGAGACTTATCGGGTTCTCCGATGAGGAATCATCTAAAGAAGAAGAACTTAAGCGTCTACTTGAAGACGAGCTTGAGGGTGAAAAAGTGATCGTCTTTACCATTTCAAAAGAGTGGATTGACTACTTATCCAAACAGTATCCAAACTCTCTTAAGATTACGGGTTCTGTATCTGGTATAGACAGAAAGAAAGCTATCGACCTATTTACTGACAGCCCTAAGCATAACGTCATCTTTATCAATAAAGCTGGGATTGAGTCCATAAACCTACAGGCTGCTGGTTATATTGTTTGTCTTGACTTGCCCTGGTCCTACGGCGATTACCTTCAGCTGGTCGGAAGAAGTCAAAGAATTGGCTCAACCCACTCATCGGTAGTTATGCACCATCTTATCAATACAGGAACAATTGATGAGTACAAAGTACAAACTCTACTAGGCAAGAAAAATCTTGTTGACCGAATATTTGGACCAGATGCAGAAAACATTCTTCATTCTAGCTCGGACAATGACACTATGAGTATGTTGGTACAGGCTCTTCGGAGCAAGCAATTCTCCAACCAGAGAGTTTCTTCCGACCTGGACATAGTTGACATAAACGAGAGATTTTAATGCCCGTGGCAAACCCAAATCTGCACCCAGATATCGCCTCCTGTGAACGCTGCCATGGCACAGGCTCACAGTGGGAGCCAGGTTCCAATGGCCACAAGGGAAAGGAAATTCCTTGTGTTTGTCGCGTAAAGATCGCTTACAAAAACTATATGGGAAACCTTGTTTCTGTAGAAGCCTCTAAACAGCACTTACCTGCTTTAGACAAAATGGTGGATAAAACCATAGTTATTAGGGCATCTTGGCCAAACTTTAGGCCATTTATGAAAAGATTCCTTATTCAAAATGCTCAAATGCTCCAGGGCAGCTCAGAGCTTCAGCAAGATGTAAAATATCACATCATAGATCTTTACTCTCTTACTGAGGCCTGCTTCAACGAGGACAATGAGTTCAATAACCTAAAAAACTTTGACAGGTTCTCTCTCATGGTCATTCTTATTGAGTTTAATTTCAATAACAAGTTTAGCCCAGATCTCGTGAGGCACATCACAAGCTATCGCGAATCTCACGGTCTTGGTACCTGGATCATCACCCCAAGAATTGGTGAGACCCTTCGTTCATCTTTCGCACCAGACAGGAATCATCCTGCCTATACTAATGCAGAGCGGTTGAGGGAGTATCTTGAAAACAAGACAACTCTCAACAAAGAAGATAAGTTCAACTGGGTGTAGCATAAAGTGCTGAAGCTATTTCGTGGGATCATCAAAGTTGATGACACTGACGAAGACGTTTTGATTTGGGAAAACTTCAAGCATTTATCGTTAGAGACTGAGCTTGAGTATGTTCCTGTAGATCAACGTCTTTTCAATCATATTCAAGATTACATTATTCAGTTCAAGTCACCTCCTACGCTTACTGCTTTACGAGACAAGTTTTCTGAAGATAGCGCCATTGAGTTTATTCTAAAAGAAGTAGAGAGTTTACCTTTTAGAAAAGGCGCTGAGTTTCAACAGCTAATACTTCTTGTAAAAGAAGAACAGCAAAAAGACTTGTTCAAAAAAGTCGTAATTAATGCTAGTGCTATTGCCTTTGAGGGGATGAAGGTAGGAAAGCAGTTTCTTAAGGGGATTAGGGATGCTTATGGGTACATACTTAAGCATCATGATACTCTTTATGTTGCTAATACTTTAAATGTAAAGACTCGTGGTGATATTCGTGAGGACACAGAGGCTGAAATTGCAGCATACCTAGCTGAAGAAGCCAATCCTAACAAAGTCATTGGTATTATCACAGGTATTGATGACATTGATAATGTAGTTTATGGTCTTAAAAAAGGCGAGTTGATGTGCGTTTCTGCATACTCTGGGCATGGAAAGACTACATTCTGTCTAAACTATGCCTATTTCGCTGCGGTTTACTTAGGCTACAACGTGGTCTATTACTCTCTTGAGATGCCGTACAGCCAGGTAAGGGACATTTTCTATTGCATGCATTCTTCTTACAAAGACTTCAGGCAGATTAACCCTCCTCTTGAGTATGATAAGATTAAAAACAGAAAACTTAGCGAGGAAGAAAAGGATTTTTACCTAAATGTAGTGCTTCCTGACTTTGCTCGTCGTGTTCGTTTATCTAGCGGGTCTATGGTTGCAGATGATGATTCTGATCCATACGGAAGTATAAGAGTTATTCAGCCTGTAGGTACTGTATCCCCTCGTTCTCTCAGGGCCGAGGTTGAGGCTATGCATCAAGCTGAGCCTATTGATCTTTTAGTCATTGACTATCCTAACTTGATGGAAGCAGATAATTCTTATGGGCAGCGTCGAGATAACCTTAATACCATCATAAGAGAGCTCAAACAGCTAGCTATGACGTTTAACGGGGGTGAGGGTCTTCCTGTAGTCATTCCATTCCAGATTAGCACAAAGGGCTATGAAGAAGCGCGTCGCAACAATGGAATCTACACTCCAGATCACATCGCAGAAACTTCAGAAGTCTTGAAGTCAAGCGACTTGGTTATCGCTATCTATTGTGATGAAGAAGAGCGTCAGCTTAATCAAGCTAGATTGATGAACCTCAAGCACCGAGACGGGGCGCTTTTTAAACCTTGTTACATGTATGCAAATCTTGCATCCAGGTACATGGGGCCTCAGCCTGAAAATCGCATAGAACTTACACTAGACAGAATCTTAGATGCTGGATTTGGAGATTAGTGGTTTTGGAAAATCAAGAATATACTGATCCAAACGAAGAAATAAAGGCCATTGAAAAGAAACTGGCTTTAATGTTTGGGGTTATCACAGCAGTTCTTACGGTTCTCGTAGCGTCTATAGTAGTCCTTCTCAAGTGGGATTGGTGGTTTGTTTTAGGGTCTGGATTTATTATTGGTATCGGTATGGCATCTATGCATAACTGGCTAGGGGCCAGAATGGCCCTTAAGTATAATCTTGAGATCTCTTACAGCGCGATGGAAAGAGTTTTCCGCCAGAACGAAGAGAAACAGCCCCAAACTTCTGTTGTCGTTTACGTTGAGCCCCCAGTCAGAAAAGATCCTCGGTACCACACTGACGATCCTCGTAACTATAAGTAATTATCATGCAGCAATATCTTGACTTAGTTCGTGAAGTATTAGAGACGGGCCACCGCAAGACTGATCGTACTGGCGTAGGCACTCTTAGCCTTCCAGGTAGATCTCTACGGTTCAAGATGCGCGACGGGTTTCCTCTCCTCACAACAAAAAAAGTTCCCCTTCGGCTACCCCTCGAAGAGATGTTCTTCTTCATCCGGGGGGAGGACAACAATAACTATTTGCGTGATAGGAAAGTCACCATCTGGGATGAGTGGGCCGACCCAGAGACAGGGGATCTAGGTAGACTTTACGGCGTTCAGTGGCGGAACTGGACGAGCATTTTGACTTTGCCATACGATAAGTTTGTGAAGTCCTACCCTCAAGAGCAAGTCAAGAAGATTCTTTCTAATGTAGGAAGGACGGATAGAATGTTTCCAGTTTCGGATTGGGAAATGGTCTGCGCCTATGAAGTAAATCAGAATGGGGTAGAGTTCGTCAGGGTGGTAGACCAGATTCGAAAAGCGGAGTGGCAACTTAAGAACGAGCCCGATTCTCGTAGAATTATTGTAACTGCGTGGAACCCTGGTGAGTTAGATGCCATGGCCTTACCTCCCTGTCACTATACCCACCAGCTTATCGTAAATGGAACTAAGCTGTCTCTGGTCCTTAGCATACGCAGTAATGATTTAGGCTTAGGTTGTCCATTCAATATCGCCCAGTATGCCGCATTACTTCATATGTATGCCGTAGTTTCGCATCTAGATCCCGATGAGCTTGTTATCAATATTGGGGATGCCCATGTCTATCTTAACCATGTTGAGGCCCTAGAAGAACAGCTTAAGCGTGAGCCTCGGCCATTACCAAAGTTGTTTATCGACCAAAATGTGACACGAGTAGAAGACTTCAATATTAATCACTTCTGCCTTGAGGGATACGATCCCCATCCTCACATCAAGATGGATGTTGCCGTTTAATAATTTCATTAGGCATGACCAATGAAATTATTCTTTCATATCTTTTGCGTTATGCAGCAAAAGTACGAGAGAATCCATTAGAAGCAGGGACCCCAGTAAGGGTTTACCGAAATCTTCATAATGGTAAACTTAGCGTACAGGTTAAGCAAGATGGCAAGTGGAAAGTCCACGCTCATGTTGATGACATTTTTTTAGATGATCCTAACTTCAAAGTGAGCCAGGCTGGGCGTGAGCGAGTTCTAAGAGAAAAAGCTAAAAACGTCCACGCTTTTATTTTAGGCAATGTGTCGTCTAGTGAAGGTTTTGACGCTGATAATGCTAGACAAGTCACATATAACCCGTACAAGATGACACATTTCAGTACTAAGGATGACGGCGAGCATATTTTTACTGCAGATAAAGCCAGTATTAGTTCATCCGGGCATATTCGCGTCCATTAAAATATAAAAGATCGTTTTCCAATAGGCGATTACCCTGCCGTTTTCCGACTAGTTTAAAATTTACAATCGTTTAACAAAAATATTTAGAAATTTCCAAAAAAATGTGGTATAATACTATAACACGTTACACATTTTAGGAGGTTTCATGCAAGATCGTCTTGTTGTACAAAAGTTTGGCGATCAAATTATTGACGATACAGTTTTGCTAGAGCCAGAGTTTCTAGACACTGCTGCGATTGCTGTATCTTCTAATAGGGTAGTCTATGGATTTGAAGATTTAGTATCTGCTTATGTATGCAATACAGAGATGAGCAGAGAAGAGGCTTGCGAATGGATTAGCTTCAATACCATTCGTGGAATTCCGTATATGGGAAATCTCGCACCGCTAGTCGTAGAAGATTTTAATCCAGATATCTATTCTGAGGAAGATGCCGAAGATTTTGTTTTGGCAGATATTTCTGGCCGTAAATATATCGTACTTACTGAAAGTTAAGTTACTCAAATGCTTGAAGATGACCCAAGGTGGATCTTGGCAAAGAAATACCCTAATCTTCTAATGGTAAATCCAGTTACCGGGAAAATGGGTGATTATCCCTTATCATCCCAGTATCCTTTAGGCTGGGTAAAAATCATCGAAGACCTGGTTTCAAAGGCCTCTCTTATACCTGTACCAGAACAGGTATTTTTCACACAAATTAAAGAAAAGTTTGGAACTTTAAGGGCATATACCTCCTACAGCTATAAAGAACTAGACTTTTTAATTAAAGAAGCTGTAGATAAATCTTCACAAACTTGTGAAGATTGCGGTAAATCAGCCAGATTATCCGAAAAAGATACCTGGTATGCCACTCTTTGTGCGGAACATGAATAATTTTAAGCTGGTTTAATTGTTTAGCTCTATAATTTTATCTTTGTCATCAGTATTTGCTATTACGGAATCAGATTTAGGAAAGCTTAAGCTGATTGATATGCCTTGGGGAAGTAAAGCATCTCAGGTATCCGCGCCTGCGGGCTTCAAAACTAGGCATACCGATAGGCCAGACTCTTATGCTTGGCTTGGTAAAGTTGGAGTGGATGAAGTAGTTATCGTCTATGCATTTACTCCGATTACCGAAAAGCTTTGTGAAGTCACACTAATTATTGGTGATACTCAAAAATTCAATAAAGCTAGAATTAGATATGAGAAATACAGGTCGATACTAGAAAAATCATATGGCAGACCAACGCATTCCTATGAATACTTTGGCTATCCGTTCCTTGGGAAAAAAGACGGTGAGGCTGAAGCGCTTTCCTCCGGAAATTACAATCTTTCCAACTTCTGGTCTAAATTTAAGAAAGCATTTATAGGAATGGCCTTAACTCCAGAAGGCTGGACTTGCATTACTTTTGAGAGTAATCAATATAGGGAAGCAGTAAAGGAAGAGTGGCAGGTACAGAGATGACCCCAAGCGAGAGAGCTACCGAGCTAAAATGCCTATTACAGATCAGCTATGATCTTTCGGAAAGAATATTTCAACTTTTGAAAGATCGTGAAACTAAGGCTATTTCTAGTGCCTATATAGAGTCAGAGAGTGTTTCTGTTCTCCTGGATGCAGCAATGAAGGAGTCCATTTATGGTTCAAACTAGTTTTCTAGCCGTGGCTTCCTTACTATCTCTTTTTCTTAGTTGGTTAGCCTTGTCAGAACTACTAAGGCTGGGAAACGAGATTAAATCTCTTACTTTTCAGTTAGACTTAGTATCAGAAAAGCTAAGATCTCTTCAAAATAATTTGAGTGCTCAAGATGAACAAGCAAGAACAAGTTGAAAAAGAGAACAGGCACCTTAGAAATACTTTAGATCTTTTAGTATTCACAGTACTTTGTGAGCAAGATGTTCCCCAAAGTTTAGTTGATAAAGTCAATTTTATAATTTCGGAGAGTTTTCCTATTGGAAAATAGAACAACAAAATACGAAGTTGTTATTGCAGCAAATCTAAAAAAGGTTATTGGAAATAACAATAAAATTCCTTGGAAAAGCAAAGAAGATTTAGCTAACTTTAAGGCATTGACTGAGGGTCATACCATAGTAATGGGTAGAAAAACTTTCGAGTCTCTAGGAAGGAGGCTACCCAATCGCTATCATGTCGTAGTATCGAATGACGTAAGTTATAGAAATCGGAAATACTCCCCAGACGTAGTAGTTTCAGATTTACAAGAAGTCTTTTACTTACAAAAGGGTAAGATATTTCTTATTGGAGGCGCTCAAGTCCTACAATCTGCCTTTGACCAGGACCTCGTAGAGCGCATCCATCTTACTACAGTATTCGATAGTTCAGATGGAGACGTTTTACTTCCTGAGATACCAAAAGAGTTTGAGAGAGTTAGTAAAAAAGACTGCCTTGATTTAGAACCTGGTCTTTCTATAAGCGTCTATAGGAAGCAATGGCAAAAAATATAGAGAGCCGCTCAAGGCTGATCAAAGACACAATCGTAGCCAAGGGGCTAAACGTCTTTGATTGCTTTGAGCACTATGGCCTAGAGGACATTTATGATGGCACTCGTCGTGAGCAGCAGATTAAGTGTCCTGGGTTTCACGGCGATGATCGCAGAAAGTCTGCAAGAATATACGAAAATGGCACCATGTTTTGTTGGGCCTGTGATAAATCGTATGATATTTTTGCTTTCGAAATGCAGTATACAGGCCAGTCCTTTACTGAGGTCCTGTATACATTAGCCACTCGCCACCATATTGAAGTAGAAAGGTCAGAGGATGACGATGATGGCCAATCCTCTTCTAGCTTTTTAGGAGAGATAAAGTCTTTTTTTAAATCAGTAGAAGACAAAAAACCACAAAAAAGATTTGAAGATCATTTTAAAATTGTTTCAGATAAAATCATAGCACACAAGAGTAAGCTTACCCTTGAGCAATACCAGACCTACTGGTACATTATCGACCAGATCTCCTGGCGAGTTTTTAATAATATGATGGAACCAAAGGAAGCTATAGTAAACTTGGACAAATTATACAGAGAAGTAGCGGACAAGAATGTTTGATGAGCTAGACTTCTACACTGAGTTAGGTGAAGATGTTTCTTCAGTATCTCCAGAGGAAGAAACTGACAAGACAAAGCAGTGGATTTACGAATCTAAACTGTTCCTTGTTTCTGACTTAGAGCATCTTTATGATTTATTCTCAAGAATACCAGATAATGCAGATGTTGCTCATGACACAGAGACAACTAGTTTAGACATAGAAAAGGCCAAACTAGTTGGAATAAGCATGGCCTACGAAGACCCTATGGATGGTATTCAAGGTTTTTATATTCCAGTAGGCCATTCCGTTAATTCTCATCTAAATTTGCCTTTAGACAAGACTTTAGAGGCAGTAGTTAAATTAGGGAACAGAGTAAAATACGTCTTCTATAACGCCAAGTATGACTGTGGCGTTTATAAGTACCATGGAGTATCTTTTCCGAATAAAGAAGATGCTATGGTGTCTGTATTCTGTTACGATACGGGATATAAAGGTATCGGCTTGAAGATGAGTAGCAAAAGATTTTTCAATCAGTCCATGATTGAAATTACAGATATGTTTGAAAAGCAAGAACAAGAAAAGCTAGATAGAGACTATAAAGAAAATCTAGAGATTTATCACAAAAACTTAGAAAAGTTCGAAGCTGCTCTTCAAGAATACGAACAAAAAAAGTCAACCAAAGATAAGATACGAAAACCATTAAAGAAAGATTTCGACTGTGGAAAGATACCCACATTAGAGAAAGCTAAGATTTCAAAAAATAACATTGACTTCTCAGCTTTATGTCCAAAAGAATCTTATCTCTACGCAGCTTCCGACGCCTTGCAAACACTAAAGATTCATAACCTTCTAGCACCAGTAAGGCTCACAGACAAAGAGGCTACTGAGCAGTTTCCCCTGGTAAAATCAGCTGGACAAAGCTTCATATACAAGGTAGAAAACAAGCTTATCGAAGCTCTACTTGATATGGAGTGTAACAAAATGAGAGTAGATGTTGACTATATCAAGCGTCTTGCCCCTAAGGTAATTGATGATCTCTACTCAACAATGACGGATGCATATAGAGATTTAAAGATACCTAACGACTATGGAAACAGGGGGGACTTTTTCTTTAGGGTCACTGAGCTTCCAGTAAAAGTTAAACTACGTTTAGTGGAGTTTCCCGTTGGACCGAAGGGTACCAAATCCATTCATTACACAATTAACGGAAATCCTTGCTCCATTGATGTAGGCAATCAATTTGACCTCGGAGAGTATTCAGCTTCAGTTAGCGAAGGTTTACTACAGAACCTGAGAGTAAAGCTTGTAAAAGTACCTACGCTTACGCCAGAGTTAGATGAGTTTGAGGCTGAGCTTATCTATCCAGAAAAGACTGAGTTTTTTATTGACAGCCCTATCAAAGTAGGGCACCTTCTTTTTACTCCAAAAGATTTGGACATAGATTTCTATACGGGAATACCTATCGATTCTTACCAAACAGAAGTAAACATTGGCTTCGCTGATCAGGTAAAAACTCAAACAATGACTTTTTTTGGCCTAAAGGAAAGACTAGGTGACAAATACAATGAAGATGACGTTCTAAGAATTAAAGGATTTGGCATTAGCGGTGGTCGTGTTACAGAAAAAGCTGGACAGTGGAAAACAGACGACGACACTCTTACTCCTCTAGCCAAGCAGAACAAAGCCATCGATATTATTCTTTCTTATCGCAAGCAAAAAAAAAGCTTGAGTACCTATGTGCTTCCTTTCTATAATATCCAACCATCTGATGACGGGTGTTACTACGCCAAGTTCGCTTTTCGAAGCATGGCGGCACCGTCAGGAAGATTGGCAGCAGGGGACAAAGAAGGCGCAGGTTACATAGGTGTCAACGCCCAGGCCATTCCAAGTAACTACGCTTCAGTTTGGCTAGATGCGAAAAGAGTCTTATCAAGATGATTGAAAGAACTTACGGCTTTATCTATGGTAAGCATCGTAACTTAAATGGACAAGATGTAACTGACTATCTTCTTATTAATGAGTCTCAGAAGGATTCTTTACCAGAAGATGCCAAAAAAGGCATAAAGCCAGTAAAGCTTCCTATGTATGATGATCACTTCATACAGCACATTGGAGATGAGTACTGCGTAAAGCCAAGCTGTAATGGCTGTCAGTTTACTTCTACATGTCATCATATTTCAGAGAGGATAGACATCTCTGGTCTTCCTAATATTAGAAGAGCCTTAATATCAAGAGATGGATATTCTTTGGCAGCTATCGACTATTCAGGTATTGAACTCAGAGTTGCTGCCAATATCGCTAATGAGGATGTTTGGATTGAAGCCTTTTTAAATGGTAAAGATATCCACGAAGAGACTGCTAAAGCAATTTTCAAAGAGAGCGTTGTTGAAAACTTTAAGTTCAAGCGGCAGCTAGCAAAATGCGTAACAGGAGAAACTTTAGTTAAAATAAAGTTTAATTCAGGAACCGTAATAGAATTGCCCATTGAAAGTTTATTTGTAGGAATAGACTTAGAACCAGATACCTTTTTACCCGCCCCGACTAATCTAATGGTACTTAATGAGTACGGGGACGCGAAAAGGGTAAACGAATTGTATTACGGTGGCGAGCAAGATACAGTCAGGGTAGATCTTGAAAATGGATCATCAATAGAAGGAAGCTTCGCACACCGTATTAGGGTAATTGATGAACAAGGTGCCTATGTCTGGAAACATCTGGATGAGATATCAGACGAAGACGTTGTCGTTACCTTGTGTTAGCTCTTACTCTTTTCCTTGCCAGATTCAACTGCATCCTGCAACGTCTTGAAGAACATGGCAAGGAAACCAATCATCAACCAGATTGCTGAAAGTGGTGTCTTGACCCAGTGGTATCCGTTTTCTTCAACGTCATACATCAATGCCGCATATCCGGCAAAGAGCCAAAGAAGAAGTCCCGCATCCAGGATTACTAGTTTCATAATACTCATACCGTAAGTAAAGCATTTTTTTGTCGCTTTGTCAAGTGTTTTTAGTTCTTATTTCTTCTAATTTATAGAACTTAACTAAAAAATGCTTCGTAGCTTTCTACAAAAAAGAAGAGTAAAATGGACGGCGCTACTAATTCTCAACGCAAGCCACAGGCTCCTAAGGTGGCTCCAAACTTTATAGATAATATACCGCTCTTACAGGTAGCGGCTAACTCACCGCCAGCTTCTGTTGCTGGTGCAGTAGCTGGATGTATTAGAGATTATCGTCAGGTATATCTACAAGCAATTGGCGCTGGCGCAGTTAATCAGGCGGTAAAGGCTGTTGCTATTGCTCGTGGGTACCTGGCTCCATCAGGTGATGAGATCGTTTGCATTCCTCAGTTTCACGACATCAAAATCGGTGAAGAGGAAAGAACAACGATTAGACTTCTAGTCCAAATCAGATAATTTTCGAAAAAGGCTTGCAATTTCTGGCAAGTTTTGCTAGGATGTCAGTGGAGGGTTTTACCAATGCTGACTAACAAGTTTTTTTTCGCTTTTACTTTCGCCGTTTCTGGTTGCTCTGTGCAACTTGCCGAGCCTCTTGTAGCCAAGGTTTCTGGTCAACCGGTTCAGCAGAGCCTAGCGCCAGCAACTGACTATCAGTACACAAATAATGATATCGATAACAATCTAGTTATTAATCGTGTCTCTGCTTATCCTGCAGTAGTACCCACTGGAAGCTCTGCGTTGCTTTCCGTGGACTACGCAGACGCTCTTGGGAGGCCCGTTGGCATTACCTGGGAATGCAACGAAGGTGTGCTTCTTTCCAATAAGGGCCAGAAGACGCACTGGTATGCGCCAGATACTCCAGGAAAGATTTGTGACTGTGAGGTTATGGTTCGTAGCAAGTCTGGCGTAACCAAAGCTACTGTAAGGCTTATGGTACAAAAGTAGTAACTTAATAAAACAGCGCCTTACCAGTCCTATACTAAGTAAGGCGCTGTTTTACTTATTGGGTTTTTTTATTTTAGATAAACCTGTTCAAAAAGATAGAGAAGACTTTCTTGGAAAATTCTGAATTCGATAACGTACCGGAACAGGATAAAGTAGACTTTCCGTACTTAGATCGAGATGAGGCAATGTTCCTTCTCGGAAGAATCAGAGACAGTATTGAATGCTCTCTTTGTCCTCGATGGGTCCGAGGTTGCACAGCCAATCATACTAGAGCTGAAATGATGGGTATACCTCTTAAGCAGTTCGTAGAGAGGCAAGTAAGCGGAACTGAAGGGCATATGTGTGCCAAGCTTAGAAATATTGTCAACATGTCTGACGCTGAGATCTCAATGATGAATAAAAGCTTCGATGCAAAGATGAAAACAAAAATTGGATTTTTAGATAAAGTCGATGGAAAAACTTCATATGTAAATATCAGCGCAGATAATCAGATACAACAGCTTGAGAAAAACTTCAACGAAAAAATAGCAGCAACAAAAGATTACTATGAAAAACAAGTAGCTGCCTTACGCCTGGAAGCTAACAGAAAGATAGATGAAGCTTTAAGGATGCAGGCTCAGTACCATTATCTGGCTGATCAGGCTTCAGCCCTTGAAGAAGCCCAGAGGAGTGTTGAAGATTTACGATCACAGATGCAACACCTCCTTCAAGAAAACGCCCAATTAAAGCAAAGTCTCCAGCCACCTCAGTAGCTATAATACCGACACGGAGGAAGACCCTTGTCGGCCACATCAGATTTGAAGCTACCTTTACCTAGAGAGATTTTCAGATCATCCAACTTCGTTGACGAAGTGCGCGAGTCTCAGGTCAAAATGGCTGAGATTTGCCTGGCTTCTATGATATCAAACGAGAGTTCGATTATTGAAGCTCCTACTGGAACGGGAAAGGGATTAGCCTATCTTATTCCTGCGATTCTTTATGCTAAGAAAACTGGACAAAAGGTAGTCGTAAGTACTGCAACCACAACACTACAGGACCAGCTTTTTCACAAAGATATTCCTTATTTACAGAAAAAGTTATACGAAAACTTTGGAATTGAGTTTAAAGCAGCTTTAGTTAAAGGAAGAAGCCATTACCTCTGTCAGCATCGCCTTGATGTAAAGTTAGATACAGAGCCATTAGCGGTTCCTTTACCAGTACTATCTTGGGGACGTGGTACATCAACCGGAGATGTAGCTGAAGTACAAACAGAGGCTGGTATACCTGGCTGGTCTGCTGTAAATGCAGATTTTGCGATGTGCAATGAAGTGTGTTCCTACCATCCTCGCTCTGGTGCTGGAGATTTAGAAGGAAGGTGCTTCTTTTATCGAGCTAAGCACACAGCTAACGAAGCAGATATTGTAGTGGCAAACCATGCCCTGGTAGCGCTTTCAATTATTGAAGGAAAGCACTTACCGGAGTATAAAGTTTTGGTTGTAGATGAAGCTCATCAGTTTGAAAAGTACATGATTAGCGCTCTCACTGCAGAAGTCTCCCATCGTTCCATAATGACTTTTATTGACAAGGGAAGAGATGTACTTCACTTCTCCGATGAAGTAGCAAATGACCTTGTTTCTGGATTCAAGGGACTTGTAGGAACTAAACCTCTGAGCATTACGATTGATCCAAGAGGGTTAAGCGCTTACGATAAGTTAAAAAAAGCCGTTATTGCAGTCGGCATCGCTTTTGAATCGAGAAAACAGGACAGTAAAGCGGCAGATTTTGGTAGGTTTGTGGAAACACTTACTAGGTTAATCGACAATATTGAAAACAAGTACAGCTTCACTAGAGTAGAGTGGAGACCAGAGGTTAAAGATAGCGATGTGCTACCGGTAAGTTTGCAATCCGGTCCTATTAACGTTGCTTATTTCTTGAGAACTAAGCTTTACCCTGAAGTTGCTACTGTTTTCACATCCGCAACACTGTCGTCTACCGGAAATAACTTCAACTACTTCAAAAAGATGATGGGTGTTGAGCCAAAGTTTGAAGTTAGCTTACCTACGCCATTTGATTATCCTAAGCAGTGTCTTCTTTACATCCCTAAAGGCGGGCATCCGGTACCAAGTTCAGTAGATAAAAACTTAAACAATCTATACCAGGATTGGTTTGTTTCTCAGACAGTCAGGTTGCTTGAGATTAGCAAGGGTAGGGCATTCGTATTGTTTACGAGCTATGCTCACATGAACTTAGCGTTTGAGAAAATCAGTAAAAAAGTTAAGTTCCCATGCAAGCGGCAAGGCGACTCCTCCAGAGAGTTTCTTGTTAGATGGTTCAAAGAGACAGATAACTCAGTTTTATTTGGAACAAAGACTTTCTGGGAAGGGATATCCATAGACGGGGACGATCTATCACTAGTAGTCATCGACAAAGTTCCATTCAAACCAGAGTCAGATCCACTAATGAAAGCCAAAGCGGATCACTATAAGATATCAAGCATGTTTGACTACATTCAACTCCCAGAGGCAATTATTGATCTGAAGCAGGGGTTTGGTAGGCTTATCCGTACCAGTATGGACAAGGGTATTGTTGCTATTCTAGATCCTAGAATTCATAACTCTAACTATGGAACAAGGATTATCAAAGCATTGCCACCTGTCCACCTGGCTACTTTCTTCGATGAGAAGCTATTTGGTAGATATCTTCCATGAATGAAAAACAGCTACAGACCTTAAACCTCCTTAAAGAGGAGGGAGCTAAGTTATCTATTACAAAGATAAAATCTAAATCCTACGGTAGGGCTAAGGTATATGACGTTTCAGTCAAAGACGGCCATACTTTTGTAGCCAATAATCTCATTAACCACAATACCTGCAACTTCTCTAATCTATATGGTGGTTCTGCTCAAGCATTAGCTGAGGCTGCAAAGATACCGCTAAACGAAGCTAAAGAGATTTGGCAAGGATGGTGGGATGGACTTCCAAAAATTAAACTCTGGAGAAGCAGGCAAGAGAAGTTTGCTGAGTCAAATGGCTATGTAAAAACACACTTTGGGCGCAAGATTATGCTTGCTGATGCACAGATAAATGCGCCTAAGTTTGGACGTAACGCAGAGGAGAAAAAGCTAGTATCCAAGCGGAATGCAGCCTTTAGGAAATCGATTAACTTTCCGGTCCAAGGTTCGTCAGCTGACATTATGAAGATCGCCATGGTGAATATTCACACATGGATTAAAAGCAAAAACCTTCAAAATGACGTAAGGATGTTACTAACTGTACATGACGAAATTGTATATGAAATAAGAGACGATCTTCTTCCAGAGGTAATACCTGAGTTAGTTAAGTTAATGTGCTTTGAGATACCTGGATTCGAGGTTCCACTGAAGTGCGACATTGAGCTATCAAAGGACTGGGGGTCTGTAATGGAATATCAAAAGCATTACGAAAACCTAGGATTAATTTTATCTACACCAGACGAAGACAAAATTGTTCAAGACTCAGAAGTGAAAAAGGTAATACATACATTGACAGACACTCGACTTCCAATGTCAGAACAGTTCAAAATTTCAGTACCACTTGACCCTTCTATGCTAAGCAGCATTGAGTTAGAGTCTTTTGCAACACAGGTAAACAAGCTTAGCCAGACGCATCCTGGCACAACTCAAGTAGTTTTAGAGTTTAGCAACCAAAAAAGAGTCCTCTTACCAAGAAAGGTAGATAAACGAGGGTTTCTTTCATCAATTCAGTCTTTAATCCAAACTCAACAAAGTTAACGAGCCATTAACGTAAACTTTAATGGTTTCTTAACAAAATTAACACAGACTTAAAGGTTTTACGAGAATTTGCCATTGACAAGACTAGCTGTCAACGAGCCCTTAGCCAGACCATTACGAAAACTGTTAAGAAGGACAATCTGCTCTTGTAGTTGGTCCTGTCCGGTGGGACACTAAAAGCACGCAAAGTTGACGCAGCATTAACAGGAGGACGAAATGACCAGCACCACCACCCGCAAATCGCGCAACCAGGCTATTACGACGCCAAAGACCCTTGAAGAGTTTGCTTCCAATCATTATTGGATCAGCTTTCTTCGTAAAGACTTTCTTGTCTATTGGAACATCGAAGAGCAGGAGTTAGAGGACATTATCCAGGAGTGCATTCTTCAAATGAAACGCTATAACTTCATCGAGAACTTCTGCGCCGATGAGTCAGTTGAAAACATCGGAAAGTTCCAGAAAAAGCGTGCAAACTTCAAAACTTACTTAAGGAGCATGATTCGTAGCGTAGCTTGCGCTTCTTATCGCACCAAGTACGTTAAGGGCAAAGAAGGTGAGGACGGAAAGCCTCGTCCTAACAATCTTTGGTATAGCTACAGCTTCGATTTTATTCCTGATGACAGCGAGTCCAGCAAGGCATTTAGTGATTACTTCAGCGGCGAAGCTTTGCGTGAGGCTTCCTTTGAGAGTTCTCTGGATAGGCAGGACTTCGTTGAGAAGTTCCGCAGCTTTATTGAAACTACGGGAACTTCTGCCCTTCAAAGCCCTACCAACACGCACTCTGCCGAGTACTACTCGAACCTGCTCATGATTTTCGACATGTTGCTCAAGGGCGAGAAGAACACGACGATTGGCGAGACCCTTGGTATGGACCACAATGAGGTCCAGAAGCACCTCAAGAAGCTCAAGGTTCTTGGGGAGGGGTACCTCCGCAAGTCTGGACTGAGCGCCCAGGAGCTTTAAAGTCCGGAAAAACAAGAAGGGCTGCTAGGTTAAAGTCTAGCAGCCCTTTTATCTATAATTAGATAAGATGATTTTTCAATTATGGCTCGACGAAGCAGCGCTTACTTATGGTGAGTTCTCCTTTCTAAGCTTCTCCAGTAAAAATCCTACTCAAAAGTTTGCCGATTCTTTGCTTTTTTTCAATACTCCACCGAAAGATGATTTTTTTGAAGGAAGGTTAGATACAAAACTAACTCTCAGGGCCGTTATGGGTGATCAAGAAAAAACATTTATCTTTCAGCAAAAAAATGCCTCAGTTTCTGGTAAGGTGTTACAGATAAAATGTCGCGGTGGTAAAGTAACTCAGTCTCAGCTGATGGCAGATTGGATTGACATACTGGGGTCAGATCAATTTGAAACGGCAAGCTTATTAAGATATCCAATTGAAGCCAAGTACAAATTGCATTCTGTAAATATTAATATCGATGATATGACAGATAGCGTAAAAAGCTCGATTGATGTTTCTAGCTATAATCCTTCTTTTTTAAAGTCAGAAGTAGCCAGAATTCTTGCGGACAAGAGATTTTGGGCAAAGCCTAAGTTGACTATTTCTGGAAATCTCCCAACATCTTGTTATTTACCATCTTCATCCCAGTCAAGTCGCTAACTCCTTCATAAATCCCTTCTCTAGCAGGGGTGATTAGTGAAGTTTGGAAGAAAGCCTTACCTTGTCAAGGTAGACAGCCTTGATACTGCAACCTCGTCTGATATAGAAAAAAATACAGCGGGACTAAAAGCAGTAAAAACAGAGAAAGATGGTTTTATACTTCCAGGATTGCTACCTCCTTCGGTTCATAAAAAAGTCTCTTCATTGAATGGCTTAGAGAATGATGTTTCATTTGTAGGTTTAGGAAACATAAACATATCAACTGAAAGAACCAAATCAGGCGGTTTAATTAAGATTGAGGGATTACCTCCAACCTTTTATCCGTCTGTAAAGAATCATACCGTAAGAAAGAAAGAGCTTTTCTTCTCTTGCGAAAATAGTAGCGATTTCCAGGAAGTTCTGAATTTGCCATTTGGAATTTCAAGAACTTCAGATGTACACGTTACTGTGACTGGAAAAGTAAGACTTGATGGGATAGAAAATTATACACCTTGTATATCATTTTTACGTAGCCGTTATGAGCTTACTGAAATTAAAAGTGATTGTTTTTCTTTAACATATTTATTCCATGAAGTTATTAAAAATCCTTTATTAAGTATGAATTTACAGGTGAGTGCAAAACCAAGCACTGAAAAGCCTGGAAAAGTTACTCTTGAAAACGTTTCGCTGGTTATAAATACCTTACCGAAGGCCTAGGTTATGAGTGAAAATAACAATCCTCTGATTCATACAGAGTACATTGAAATCGTTACTGCTGAGGATCTTGTAAATCCTATAGCAACAGTACGAGCAAACAAAGTTGTCGCCACTGATTCTACGGGATTCATTCCAGAGCAGCTGATTCCAAGCACTCTTGCAGTATCTTCGATAGAAGTAACTGGGGCTTCTCTTACTGGGGATGTCAAGCTAGAGGCTAGTGGGACTTTAACTATTACTGCAGATGTTGATACCGGTACTATTACGATAGAAAATACCGCAATAAGCAGCATTAACGGCATCGATGGTGAAGTTACTCTTGTTCCAGACTCGCCAAATGTTTTCATTTACGCAGATTTAGATACTAACCAAATCAAGATCTCCGATGAGCTTATTAAACTTGCAGATAACGCGAGTGAGGTTGAGGAGGTTATTCAAGAAACCACGGTAGACGGTCAAGGAAGAATCACTCAAGTTGACACTTATCATCGTTACTTTGCAGAGTTAACTGGAACATTGAAGAAGTCGGTTACTTTTGATTATGACAGCCTTAATAGACTTACTACTGAGACACTAATTCTTAGCGGCAAACAAATTGTAAAAACTTACGAGTACCCTCCATCTGGCTCTCTTTTACCAGAAGAAATTCCAATTAGCTGGAGTAAGATTGTAGAAAGTACTTAAAACTTAGAAGTTAATCGTGTCAAATAACCAGCCTTTTGTACATAAAGAGTACCTTCCCGTAGCAGACAACGCTTCTGTTGTTGACGAAGCTTCTGCTATTCTTCAGGCTGGAAAAATTGTAGCACTGGACGCCAGTGGAAAAATAAACCAATTCTTCATTCCATATAGTGATCTTTCTGTTACCTCACTTAGCGTTGATGATGGAGAAAAAATCACGGGTGATGTAAAGCTATATGGCTTAGGGAATATATCAGTAACCAGAACTGGGACAAACTTTTATATATCATCGGAAGCATTAGATGGCGTAATGTCGATAGAAGCTGATGGCAGCTTATTAACGGGAGCCGTAGTTCTTGTTCCTGGTGATGGTTTAAGTATTTCTTCAAGCGAATTAGACAACAAGATTACTTTACAAAATACAGGTGTTTTGTCTATCAACGGATTGTCTGGTGATATTACTCTTCAGCCATTAGGAGGAATTAATGTTACTGCTTCTTCTGGTATTTTGCAGTTTAGTTTAGATGATGTGTCATGGGATAAGTTTGACGCCACAACTGAAGCAAGGGCACAAAAAATCGTTGTAGAGAGCGGATTATACTTAGGCTCTTCAGTTGGCGCTTCTTTGTACCATTACAATAATCAAACTGTCATAAGAGGTACCAGTGGTGTCCATTTCCTTGACCCAGTAACTTTGGACAGAGCTATTATATCTGGGGTAAATGGATTATTTTTAGGCGAGTCAAGAATTAAGGAATACGACGGTTCTCTTCATATTGAACCCGTTTCCGGTCAAATAGTATTTAGCTCCGGAACAGAGCTTCTTGGTGTTAGGGGTATCCAGGCCTCTTATGAAAGCGGCTCTTACCTAGTAGAGGCAGACGGTCTCTATGGAATGACGTTTAGCCATGGTAGTAATCTTTTACCGTTATCGTTGCTTGTCACATACGTTCCTGGTTATGACTCAAGTGACTTTACAGAAACAACTCTTGGGATGGGCGCTAATCTAATAAATGAAAATGGGTACAATGTTTCATTTGACCGTAACTCTATAACGGTACAGGCCAAACTTGATGTTTCATCTGCCCCATACTTTAAGGTCAGGTGTTTGTTTCTAGCAGAGAATTCACCTACTGATTTACCTTCCCCCGCGACAATAACCAGCGCCCCTATTTCCCCCACCGTTACTCTGATAGGCGCTCCATCTTCCGGAGGATATCCTGAGCAGATATTTGTATCCACAAGACCTGTAGAAAACGCATCCAGTTACTATTGGGTAGTCTCAGGAACAAGCTGGGAAACAAGCACTCCAATTCTTTCAACAACCACTGTCACAGGGCTTAGCTTTTCTACCCCAGGTGAGTTTGAGTGGTCAGTAAATGGCAAAAACTCTGCAAGTAATGGGCCTTCTATTTCATTCAAGACCTCGATAAAACCAAAGCAACCTATATTAAGCGAAGACATCGTATCAATATTTAAGAGTGGTCTTTTTAGGGATGTTACCATAAACCTTACTTATCAACCGCCTTGCTCTATCTCAATCATAAGAGATACAGGTGGTACATCTCAGAGTTATGTAAAAGCGAGCACCGGCCTACCAATTACCTATGTACAGCCAGGTTCAATTATCGGTTTACCTAGCGCGGTAGTCACCGAAGAAATTACAATAAAAGGGTTGTATGTAAATTATCCCTATACCTTTAAAGCTATAGCGGCTGTGGGCGATGTCCAGTCTTCCGCCTCTTCAGTAATTAATATTGGCCCGCTTGACTGATGTTTTTCATTGAATCAGAGAGCATAGACTCGCTACTCGTAAGAGTTAACCAAGAAGGTCGAGTAGACGGCGTAACTTTTCCAACTGAGTCTTTATTAGCCAGTATTTCAACCAACCTTGATATCATAGACAAAGCTGTTGGTGAGATAAAAATCATTATTCAAGACGATAGAATTGAAGCAAATGTACAAGGCTCAATAATCTATCTTTCAAGTGACTACCGACAAAATAATGTAAGTAGAATATGGGCAGGAAATAATTACTTAAGAGATAGCATTTCTTTAAGTGGTTCCGGTCTAGGTTTTTCAACAACAGGCTCTAGCCTGCACCTTGAAAACCTAGGCGTTTCCTCTATTCAAGGGCTAAGTAACAACCTGTCTTGGTTAGCAGAGGGTAATATAAAAGCTCTAACTGACCAAGAGCATAAAGCAATTGGTTTTAGTGTAGGCGCTCTTGACTCTAGCAACATCAACACAAATTCTGAGCTAGTGGTTGGTAAAGTCACTTCAAGAGAAGGAATAGTTTTAGATAGCGTGTACTATCCAGAGTTAGTCAATCTATCTTTACAATCAGGTATCTTATCTGTATCAGGTCCCAGCGGTACTGTAATTGTTTCTGGTACGCTACAGGACGTACATGCAGATCAGATAAGTTTAGGAAATTATACCCTTTCTGATAATCACGGTGAACTTAGGGTATCAGGAGTCGAAGTATCTTTTGGCACTGGTTCGTTGCTTTATCACGCTCAAGGTATTTACGTAGAAACTCATACGATTGAAAACTATGAGCTTTTAGACGTAAATTTAGGTACTTATAAGGGCACCATTGAACATAGTCTTGATTTAAGTCCAGTTATGGTTCATGTTGATTTTTCAGGAAGCCAGCTTGGTTTTAACAGACCATACAGCCAGGTTCTATCATACAAACAAGCAGACTATACGGCAGGTCTTTTATCTGAAAAAGCAGAGGAAGTAAGAGATATCATTAATCAGTTGATGCTTAACTCTGATAATATATCAAACCAATCTCTTACCTATTTTAACGAAATAGTCAACGGATTAGATAACAATACTTTTAATCTAATAGCTGCAGAAGGGGAAGGCTTCATACGTTTATCTAATGCGATAAACTTAATCAGCGAGCCTAACAAGACTAGATACCAGCTAACTCTAAATATATTATCTGAAAGCACAAAAGAGTTACTTGGTGAACTTTCGGATGCGTGCTTTGCTCTAATCGTAACAAGTACAGTTTATTTTGATCAGTTCGCCAGCTTACAGCAGAGTCAAGAAGGTTTATCTCATAACTATTATACTGGACTTACGGGACTTGCTAGCGATCTGATTAGTGGCGCTTTAGATGCGACATATGAGACTGGGGCAGGACTTACTAGATTAATAGGTGCTGTAAGTAAACTAGAAGAGCCAAAAAAAACAAATTATCTTAATACGATAGACGTACTTAGTACAGGTTCTCAAGCTTATCTAGCAAGTTTAAGCGAATCAAGAATAGAACTCACCGAACTAAGTGGCACAGTATTGAGCCAAATGTCTTTACTTAGTGGAAACCCTTACAATTTAACAAACTTCTTTACTGATCTTTTGGATAAATTAGAAGCGAAAGAAATTTCATTTTCAGAAGTCTCAGATGAAGGCGGGAGGCTTCTTAATGCCCTGGTTGGCACGTCGTTTTACGATTTTTATGCTTCTTTACCAACACAATTAGATCCTAGTGTCATTACTTTAAGTAATAGCTTAGAGAATACTGCAGACATTGCCGCCTACGAAGAGTTTACCAGTTATTTAGAAGAGAATAGAGACAATATAACCAATGAAACTCTTTCGATTTACAACAGTCTTATTTTAGATATTTATGAAGATTTCTTGTTCACTTTAGAGACCGGACTTGAAGATTTAGAGGGAACTGGCGTAGAACTACTGATTAATTATTTGACTGAGAAAAATCTTACATCATATATAACAGTAGTAAATTCTTTGACGCCATTAACAAGAGATTTACTAGGTTATTTTGTAGATTCTAAGATAAACTTACTTGAGCAGAATGAAGGAAAAGTAAGTTACTATAATCAATCTCAAACCAGGGCTAACATTGACCCCGACTTAGTATCTGACCCAGGCCTTAAAGCTATTTATCTAGCCCTACTCGATGATTTAAATGATGGAAAAGTCAGCTTATTAAATGGGATAGAAGACAAGTTTGATAGACTTCTAGAAGCTGTTAACGACTATGAAAACGCAGACTACATAATATTTGTTGACAATTTTTTTGAAAATCTGCAGACTGTCACACAGAATACAGTATTTACCTTTACCGACTATATTGTAGATTCTGTTCTTGCTACGCAAGAAACTTCTGGACTAAAGACAGATTTAGATCATAATCCAGATGAAATTACTAATACAAGACTAATCACTTATAATAACTTAATTGATTCAATCAAAGATAAAACAATTTCTTTAGGTAGTTATAATGGTTCAGGTCTAAATATCTTATACTCAGCACTAGACGATTTAGAAGACGAGGAACTGGCAAATAAGTATGCAGATCTTGTTGCCTCTTTGACGGAAGAAACTCAGGGCATCTTATCTCAGCTTTGTACACTTAAAAATTCAGTTGCAAATTCTATAAATCCAGAACTTTTAAGCGATTCTTTAGCAACATCAATTTCAGAATTACGGAAGTATTATATTACGGGTGCCGGTTTATTAAACTATGCTATACCTCCATCTTTTTCAGAAGAAAAGTTTTATGATTATCTAGATGCTTATTCTGATCTAATTGACGACATCAGAGACGGTACTTTAAATCTAAACATTTCAGGCACAGGATGGTCTCGTTTAGAAGCTTCTTTTACATCATTATCCGCATTTTCACAATATAAATACCATTCTTTGGGCCTGGTATTAAGCTCGGATCAAAAAAACGCCATAGGTGACCTAGCTGACGCTCAGCAAGATTATAACGAGAATTATAGCCTTTACCTGACTAGCATTTCAGTGCTACAACAGAACCCAGACAATTTAAAAAACTCCTATACAAGATTGATTACGGACATAAATCAAGGAGATTTATCTTTTCTTGAAATTCCTGGAGTTGGTGTAGATAGAGTAATAAATGCAATAATTTCTGCGTTTACAATTGAAAAAGAAACAGAGTACCTAGCCTTACTAGATAGGTTATCTTCTTCTTTACAGAGCGGATTTGCTCATTACGCAGAAGAACAGGTAATATTAAATACCTCAGTTAGTATTTACGAAGTTCAAAAAGCTTTAGCTCTTACCCAGCTTCAAGCTAACCCAGACGATCTGGTAGACACTTACTACAGCGACTTTTTAGTTCTTGTCCAAACGCTACTTTCTCCTTCGTTCAAAGTACAAGATTTTGAAGGTAGCGGCTTAGTAAAACTTTCTAATGCAATAAGTGGAATAGATAATGTTACAAAAAGAAACTCCTTACAAAAGCTACTTGATGATTTAGAGCTACAAGAGCTAACACAAACCCTTAATTTAATTTCTGATGCAACAGAAGCGCAATCTTTATTAAATACTTACTCAGATACTTTACAGCTTCCTAGCCAGCGTGCCTACTACATTGAGTTTGACAAAACTAGTTTTAGTGTTTTTCTTAAGAGCCCTATAGCCACGCCACCTAAAGCTACAGTACGCTATCTATTCGGGACTAGCGCACTATGGCCTTCAGGGGCTCAATTAAGCACCTTTGAGAGAGAAGTTTCCTGGTCAGGCTCTGTTTGGGGTAGTTATGAGTATAAAATTACAACTTATCCTACCGTAGATGATTCATCAGACATTACTCCATGGATTACTGCAACCGTTGACGGAGATAATGGTTTAGTAACCTTGAGTAACTTAAATCTAAATAGTTTTGTTGCAGGAAGCACCGTATATGCGTATATTCGCTCTAAGAACAGAACAAATAGATATGCATTTGACTCTGATACAATGGGTACTTTACTGATTGATGGGGCTTTAGGTTCGTCCTCTTGGTCTGGGATTAAAGGATCTGGCATTAATAATGATGAGTACCAACTTTTAGCCTCTAAAGTTGAACCTGTTGGGCCAATAAGTTCTTGGTATTGGTCATCCGTGGTCACTGGATCGGAGACAATTTACTCTTTTCCCGCCGACATTTTTGATGGTGAGGATTTCATCTTTTACATCAGGCCTGCAAATGATGCACAAAACTATGTATCAACTACTGGAACCAGGTCTATACCCATACCAACTAACGTTGATTTTGATGTTATATACTGGACAGCAAGTTGGTCGGGCCGTTCAGGGGCTACCTATGAGTATAAAGTTTCTAGCTCAAGTACTCCAGGAGTATCCGGTTGGCAAGAGGTTACTGCTTCTAGTACCAGCATAGAAGTTGAGCTTAGTCTAAACTATTTCGCAGCAAACTCCGAAGTTTACTTTCATGTAAGAGTTCAGGATAGTGACCAAGTTATAACCGAAGGTCCTGCTTACCTACCAAACCTATCTTTAGATACGCTAAACAGTTTTGTTGAATGGGACGCTTTCCCATGGGCCGATAATGACTATGAGATCAGCACATCTCTAACGGAGGGGCCAGGTACTTGGCTACCCCTTGGGCCACTAGAAGGCCTAGGTTTAGAGATAGATTTAACCGAGTTCAGCTATCAAGATTTAATTTACGTATTCATAAGGTCAGCTTCTGAGCCAGATAGATTCAGGTATTCCTCATCAGAGATGGAAGCAGTTGATCCTTACAACCTAACGCTTAATGCTGGAACTAAGTTTGTTAGTTTTAACGGAACTAAAGGGGCGACCTATACGTATTTCTTAAGTGAATCAAGCAACCCAGAAGATCCTAGCATTGCATCTTTACAGTACATAGCTGGAACTTCTGACATTGAATTTTTAATTAGGGACTGGGTCTCTTTCTCCGTGTTCCAGGCAAATGCAAGCGTTTATGTACATGCTAAGGCACCTCGATCTGAGGCAAGCTATATTACCAGTACAGCCAGCACCATGCCTAGTGTATCTATAGACACTGTATCTCTTGAGGCGTCCTGGAGTAGCTTTTTATGGGTAATCGATCCTGTTTATCAGTTTTCCACCGTTTTAAGAGATGATTTTGTTAACTTTCTGTACTCACCACCTCCATCGACGGTATGGTTATACCCTACCGGTGCTCTTTCGACATCTGTAAATCTCTCAGAATTTAGCACAGGCAACGATATAGTTTTCCTTTTGAGAGATGAAAATAACTCTGATAACGCAGCAGCTTTTCATTATACTACCGGAACTATTGTTGACCTGACGCCATTAAATCCTTTGGTTGACACGTTATTAAGGCAAGTCTCTTGGTCTGGTGTATCTCAGGCTCCTTATCAATATCAAGTTTCTAGTTCTTCGAATTTCTCCACACTTCTTGAAATAGATTGGGTTGGCATTAGAGGGATACAAGATACTGTAAATCTAAATGAGTACTCAGCGGGGAGCGCAGTATATGTCCATGTTAGAGTGAGTGGTCTAGGATATCCAGTACAAACCAGCCCAGCATCTTACATACCAAATGCTGAGATCGACTTTGCTTTTAGTGAAATTATCTGGGATGATTTTAGTCCGGAAACCGACTATAGTTACCAGCTTGTTATTGGTACAGAGCCTACTGGGTCTTGGGTATCCACAACAGGAACCTCTGTAACGGTTAACCTTTCAGATCTCAACGGCCTTTCTCCAGTTTTATTAGTAGCACCAGAAGGAAATACTGAAAATTATATTCGCTCTAACCCTGTTTATATACCTGAATCGCCTCTATCTATATCGATCAATGATACAGGGGTTATTAGCTGGACACCCACACCAGGAGTTTCTGGTTATGACTATCAAGTTGTAATTACACCAACAAATACTCCAACCCCACCCGTTTCCACTAACTGGACATCGACCTCAGCTTCGTCAGTAAATGTTTCTGTAGGTGAATCAGCAGGAAGTTACGCCACAGTATTTGTAAGAACCTCAGATCCTGATGTTTCTGGTTATAGAAGCTCTACAGTGTTTGTAACCACAAGTGCCCCGTCGAACTTACAGCTAAGTATGCTTGGTACTGGTTACGCAAAAATGCAAGCTACTTGGACAGCCATACCTGGCGTTCTTAGCTATGAATACATTTATACAGAGTCTTCAACGCCAGCAAGCTTATCAGGCTGGAACTCCGCAGGTAGCACTAGTTATGATGTAGTTTTCCAAGAGCAGTACCATAGAAAAAACATGTATTTCCATCTAAGGAGATCTGGTTCTTCAAATCCTTTTGTTACAAGATATGTTTATGTTCCAGGGGCACCAGCACCAGACACTGCAACTTTGATAATACGACAAAGCTCTGATTGGCCCACCACGATTGACTGGATTGCAGGTACTGAATTAGCTAGGTCTTGGTCAGCAACTCCAGACGTTTCTTCTTATAAATACGTACTCTCTACTTCTTCAACTCCACCCAATACCTATGATTGGGGATCAGAGAGTAGCTTCAACTCAGTGAGTAGTATTGAGTCTCTTAACAATTTCATATCAGAACTTGGCGGTACTTATCTAGGAGATACGGCTTATTTTCATGTAAGGCCTTATAGACTTAGCAGTTTCTACGATAGTATTTTTATAAGATTAGCAGACACCCCGTCAACAAGTACAAATATTCAGGTTCCTGCAATACCAAGTTTAAATGCGAATCTTGTAAATGTTGGGATTAATAATACATCACTAGTATTTACGCTAGTTTCCGGTGTAGCTGCATACAACTATGGAGTATACTATCCAAATGGATCAGAGTTTACCAATATGGTAACTACAGAGACAACCGATGGTACTACTAGAACAATTAATTTCAAACAGTCATCTTTACACAGCATAGATTTAACAGTAAAAATTAGGATTCTGCAATTTAAAGGATTACCTACTCATACAGACCATTTCTTCGGTCTATCCCCAAATACAACTGATGCACCATACAGTACCTTTACATGGTCAACACAAAGATTTCCAGATGTATCTTCAGTAAGCTTGATCTATGATGATGCCACATCCAAATTTACAGCGAGTTGGACCAACCCATTACCTGTCGCTATTGGCGGCTTTCAAGCTGCTATTACGCTAAGCGAAGATCCAGCAGACGTGCTGTGGTTCGCAGGAGGTTGGGTTAACGTTTCTGGAACTTCATTACAGATTACACAGCCGAGACCGCCTTCTGGTGGGGTAGCCAATACTTGGTATGCACACGTGAGAATTTACCAAGCCACTTCCGCCTATGACAGGCAATTCCTCTTCTATAGTACCTTTGCTTCAGATAGCTACACACTTTACCCATCAGGCTCCTAGTGCTGTTGACAACTTGGCTCTGCTCTGCTAGTGTAGGACTCACAGGAGGTACATGTCCAGTGAGCAATCCGTACCAAACTTGTCAGGTGTGCAAGAAGTCACGACCACAAAATTCTTTCTACGAGGAGTTCAATCCTAAAGGAAAGTATTTTTCTTGCCGGACTTGCGTAGCCAAGAATAAAATTTATTGTCCGATTCATGAAACGATACACAAGAAGGCAGAAGTTCTTTCGGCAAAGTTTAGCTTTGGCGATGAATGTCCGCTAGTTACAGCAGCTACGGCTCATGTTTCCGAAAAGGCAGTTAGCAAAGTCCCAGAAATTGACAATGCTTTCTCAAGGGCTTTGTATGCTATTAGCGCCAAGCTTTCGGTTATGGATTCGGTAAGCGAAAAAGTTTCAGGAATTGAAACTAGCGTAGCCAACTTGGTTCCTCTCTTGGAAACCATCGTCACGGCGATTTTGGAAAAAATAGCTAGTCCTGCCGCTACTGACAATCATGAGCAGGTGACTCAGCTTGAAAGTCAGGTAAAAAAGCTTTCCGAAGAGTTCAATAAGGCGAAGGAAGCTGAGCAGATCGCTATTAGCGAATGGGAAAAAGCTGAAGAGCGTTCTCGGCTCATGGAGCAAGAAAGGGATGAAGCCAAGAGCGCCCTGGAAAGTGTTCTTATGAGCAAGGAAAACGTTCTTTCGATTGCCCAGGAACTCGATCAGTTCGTGGCCAGGCTCTCCTAGCTTAAAAAAATAGAACCGGCTCTCTTCTTTCAATAGAAGTGGGCCGGTTTTTCTATACTGAAGTATGTCGGCAAAACCTTTTGTTAAGTGGGCTGGTGGAAAAAGGAAACTTATTCCACAAATTTTGAATATAATGCCAAAAAAGTTCAAAGCTTACCATGAGCCAATGGTAGGTGGCGGTGCCTTATTTTTTGAGCTTGCCCCAGATTCCGCACATCTTAATGATCTGAACTCAGAGCTTATTGAAACTTATACAGCAGTAAAAAATGATCCTGAGGCTTTAATTAAAGCACTTAAAAAATTAAAAAACACTCAATCGGACTACTTGAAGGTTCGAGCTACTAAAGTTAGAAGCGCGATATCGAAAGCGGCAAGGTTCATTTACTTAAACAAGCTTTGCTTCAATGGACTCTACCGAGTAAACGCTGACGGAATTTTTAATGTCCCATATTGTAAAGATGAAACCAAAAACCATGTTGAAGAGCAGGTCATAAGAGAAGCTTCAAAAGTTTTACAGACAGCCAACTTAACTAACCATAATTATCTGGAAGCACTCACCAAAGTTAAAGCTAAAGACTTAGTTTTTATTGACCCACCATATGATGGGACTTTCTCTAGTTATACTTCTTCTGGTTTCAATAAAGCAGATCAGGCTCAGTTGAAAGAAGCTCTAGACTATCTTACGGAAGTCAAGGCTTATGCTATTATTTGCAATTCTGACACACCGTTCATTAGAGATTTATACAAGTCCTACACAAAAATACCAATACAAGATAGATTCGTAATATCATCAAAAGGATCGTCCAGGCAACTAACTCCAACATTTTTCATAACAAACTATGACTTATAGCCCCTTATTAGGTCGGTTCTATTACCTAAGTGCAAGGAAACGGTAAATGCTAGAAGATTTTCATTCTTTCTTTAAGAGAGCAGCAGATGAAGAAGATCCTAGTGCGTCAGCCGCCAAGGATTCTGAAGGTATCTCTGATGAAGATGTTCTAGATAATGAAGAAGATATCGTAGATGAAGAAGAAGATCTTCAAGGCTTAGGCTTTACTGACACAGAAGTTGATCCTGAGCAGGCAAACTCTTCTTTCTTTTTTAATCCTCAGGAAGTTGATGATAGCTTAAAGAATGAGCAATCTGAGACAACCGAGTATAAGAAAGATGATAAAGAAGAGGACTTAGAAAAGCAGAAGGTCGGTATAGACATTCTTCTTGAGGCGCATAGAGTGGACTGGGTAATTAAATCCGCATATCAGTCTTTGTATCTCTATCTACGTGATGCGGTAAAACAGTCCAAGTCAAAAGACTTGGTATACAGAATTAAGTTCACAGGGACGCCCTGGTCGGAAGGGAGTGTATCTTTTGATACACTGTCCAGGTTCAATGTGTACTATGATTCTTTCAGTGAAGCGATCCAGAAGATTGAACCGAAGATTGAAAAGGTTCAGTGGTCCCCGACTTTCCAGGGGAAAGATCTTTTCCTGACCTTCGAAGTAACAGTCAAATAGTATCCTTAGACTTGTTCTAGGGAATTACTCATAAAGGTGTTTTTGCCATGAAAATTATTAAGCGTGACGGGACGCGAGAAAAACTTGATATCGATAAGATTAAGCAGGTAGTTGCTTGGGCAACTACTGGCTGCTCTGTTAATCCGTTAGAACTTGAATCTAGGCTAACTGCGTCTTTCAAAGATGGGGTTTCCACTAGAGAGATTCAGCAGCAGCTAATTACTCAAGCTCTTAGTCTTACTTCATTAGAGCAACCAGATTGGCGTTATGCCGCTGGGAGATTGCTCATAATGAATCTATGGAAAGAAACTGCTCTTGTCCGTGGCCATGCTTATGGAAACTATGTTTCTTTTGTACACGAAATGATTCATCTTGGTAAGTATGACAAGAAGATTACAGATTGCTATACTGATGCTGAGCTAGAAATTGCAGGTACGTGGATTGATCAGGGATTAGATCTTGATTACGACTATGCTGGCGCTAACATTCTCATTCAGCGTTATCTAGTTGACGGCGAGTTGCCACAAGAGGCATTTGTTACGATTGCCTTACTACTCGCTTCCGTAGAGAACAAGAGCCTAGAAGTTAGACTCCATTACGCCCATGAGTTCTACCTGGCCTTAGCCCAGCGCCGCATTTCTCTTGCCACCCCTATCCTGATTAATCTGCGCCGTCCAGACGGCAACCTCTCGTCTTGCTTTATTACGGCAATGAGCGACAACCTAGAGTCTATCTTTGATGTGGTTACACAAGTTGCCCGCATCTCCAAGAATGGCGGCGGGGTTGGTGTTAATCTATCCCGTGTCCGTGCTGCTGGTTCTTGGGTCGCTGGAAGCAAGAACGCATCTAATGGCGTCGTGCCTTGGATCAAGATTCTGAACGATACCGCTGTAGCTGTTAATCAGTTAGGCAAGCGGGCTGGTGCAGTAACGACAAGTATTGATATCTGGCACTTAGATGTTGAAGAGTTTCTTGAGCTCCAAACCGAAAATGGCGATCAGCGCAAGAAAGCGTATGACGTTTTCCCCCAGATCGTTATTCCAGATGAGTTCATGCGTCGCGTTGAGTCTAACTCACCTTGGACTTTACTAGATCCACATGAAGTTCGCCTCAAGAAGAATGTCGAGCTAGCCGCTTTGTGGGGCGAGGGCTTCACCGCAGCCTACCTTGAGCTTGAGAAGGATGAAACACTGGAACTCAAGAAGTCCGTGAGCGCTAAAGAGCTTTTCAAGCACATCATGCGTTCCCAGATTGAAACAGGTATGCCTTACCTTGCCTTCAAGGATACAATCAACAAGTATAATCCCAATAAGCATGAGGGTTATATACCTTCAGTAAATCTTTGCGTAACTGCTGATACTTGGATTCATACCTCAGAGGGCCCTAAGCAAGTTGCGGACCTCGTAG
>Ga0194129_10000727_pt1 | contig 60288 bp, 53 predicted proteins | sample TA2KigCa35mmetaG_FD_150862 | JGI IMG/M metagenome (GOLD analysis project Ga0194129, IMG submission 150862) | Freshwater microbial communities from Lake Tanganyika, Tanzania - TA2015038 Kigoma Deep Cast 35m | ecosystem: Environmental > Aquatic > Freshwater > Lake | place: Tanzania: Lake... | reverse complement strand
CGCCGCCAACGCGGCTGAAAAGCTCGGCTACAAGAACATCAAGCACCTCTCGGTCGGCATCTCTGGCTGGGTGTCCGCCGGTGAGAAGACCGAAAAGGCTAACTAAGTTAGTTCGGTAGTAATCTAGCAGCGCCCCGTGCTAACGCGCGGGGCGCTTTTTTGTTGGCTCGGTAGCGGCGGTCCATGACCGCCGAACTTTTGGAATGCGGTCGCAAACCGCCGTTAAAGGTCGGCTTACCAATTCTTAGGCAGCTCCGGCAGCGTGGCTTTCAGGATGCCGCGAATGGCCTGTTTCTCGGCAGGGGGCAGGTATGCGTATTCTGGGTCGGGCTTGGTAATTTCCAACGCTTGACCAAGGCGCGCGAAGACGCGCTGCTTCATCTCCGACGGCAGGCCTTGAAAGGCGAGGCTATAAATCATCGGGCTGCACCGGTGCTTGAACAGCCGCGTGCGCAGGTCAAAGTCCTTGAGCGACGCGCCACCCGGCCCCAGCCGGCGCACACTGGTGTAGTCGCGCTTGAAGTCATCGTCGCCCTTCACCCCGCCGGGCGGCAGTGTCACTTCGTCGGCAAAAAGTAAGTAGCGCGTCAGCGCGCGGGCCTGCTTGTCCAGCGTCGCAGCCTCGGCGGGCGCAGGCTTTCCCTTGCCATCAGCCAACGCGGTGCGCGTGCGGTAGGTGGCCTCAATGGCGCGATTCACGAAGCCGATTTGATGCTCGTGGATGAGCTGCGGCAGTAAGTCGCTGTGTGCAGCGAGGTAGCGGTCGAAGGTAAACGCCACGCCCGGCTGCACGTATTGGCGCTGGATGCCCTGCGGCGTGAGCGTGCCGAAGAAGTTGGCGAGATGGTTGGTGAGGCCACCTGTACCAGTGAGATACCAGCCGCCGAAACGCTGGTTTAACGGAATGCCGTGACCGGACTGCTCCTGCCGGAAGGATTCAAGGCTCCCGCCACGCACACCAGGAATGACGGACTTCACCACGAGGCCAGGCACGAAGCCGGTGTCCTCACGTGCGTGGCAGTTCATGCAACGGGTGGCACGCTCGGGCCGCGGCAGCTGGCCATTGCGCGGGATGTCGAAGATGTAAAACACGCCGCCCAGGTCCGGGTCTACGGAGACGATTTCGATTTTCCCGCCCTGCACCCAGCCCACATAGATATCCTCATTAAAGAACAGCGCGCGCGGGCTGCGGGGCGTGATGAGGCTTAGTTGCAAGCTGGTAGTGGAGAACAGCAGCATCTGAGACGACACCGGGATGTCGAGCGACTTAAGAGCGCTAGCAACAAAAGCCCTTTCGCCCGAGTAATCTAGCTCCACCTTCCCCGTCTGCACGTCCTTCATCCAGCGGCTGAAGCGATCCTTTGGCGTCTGCTTCCAGTAATCATGCGGCGGCTGGTCAAAGTCACGGTAATCCCCTGCGAGGGCTGGGGCGGCGACCAACAGGAGCAACGAGAGCCAGATGAACAGCTTCATGCGCATTTCAAAATACGGACGCAGAATGAGACGCAACAGCGGGCGGGAGGTTCAAAGCAACACCGGACGGTGACCGTCACTTTCACTTCTGCAATTTGAGGAAGTTCGCCATTAGCAACCGACCGCTTTCCGTCAGGATGCTTTCGGGATGAAATTGAACGCCCCAGATGGGCAACTCGCGATGTCGCACGCCCATTATCTCACCCTCGTCGGTCTCAGCAGTGATTTCAAGGCACGCCGGCAGCGTGGCGCGCTTGATGACGAGCGAGTGGTAGCGTGTGGCATTGAAGGGATTCGGCATCCCCGCGAACAGGTCCTTGCCGTTGTGCCGGATGGGCGAGGTCTTGCCGTGCATCATGCGGTAGTTCACCACCACCTCACCACCGAACGTGTGCCCGATGCACTGGTGCCCGAGACACACGCCGAAAAGCGGTATCTGCGGCCCAAACGTACGGATGATGTCGTTGGAGAGACCGGCCTCGCGTGGCGAGCAGGGTCCAGGAGAGACGAGAATGCGCGCGGGCTTGAGTTCGCGGATCTGGTCGAGCGTAACCTCATCGTTACGCACCACGCGCAAATCCGCCTTCAGCTCACCGAGGTATTGCACGAGGTTGAAGGTGAACGAGTCGTAGTTATCTATAACCAAAATCATGGCACGCGCAGGGAGAATCTAGCCACTGTTAGGCGGCTTTGGAAACTGCAAATCCTCCCCGCCCATTGGCGCGCTTACGGTAGCAACCACACAGCCTCGCGCCGCACCCAGCCGGCACGCTGGCTGGCATCGCGCACTTGGAACCAGTCGTCCTTCGCGTCCAGCAGGGTTACCTCCGCCCCGTCGCGCAGGGTAAAAGCCACTTTTGATTCCACAAGCGGACCAGGTCGAACCGGGGCATCGGGCACCACGACGACGACGCCTCGCGCCGCCTCGCGCTCCCAGTGCGCGGCGGCCAGCAAAGATATAGCCGCAAGTGCGAACACGCCCAAGGGCTTGGTTAACCAGTCAAACGCGGCGCGGCGCGCGGGCAGCGCCTCGCCAAGCGCAAGCAGCACAAACCAGGCACCGAGACCCGCGCCCGCCAACCAAGCCCATTCATCCAGCGTGAAATGCCGGAGCAATTGGCGGGCGAGCGGCTCGTCCATTGCCGTCCCGAGGCTGCGGCGGGCGAAAAGCAAGTTGCCGTGCGCGTCTGGGTCACGCGGCGCGAGGCGAAGCGCGTGGTGGTAATGAAAAATCGCTTTTCCCGGCTGACCGGTCTTAAAATGTGCGTTGCCGAGGTTGAAGTGAAGCGCCGCCGTCGACGCGTTCGTTAGCAGCCGCTCGTAGATTGCCGCCGCATCCGCAAATTTTCCCTCTTCGAATTGCTTATTTGCCGCCTCAAAGTCCCGTTTCAACTCGGCACCTGAAGCCGAAATGGGTTCCAGCCACGCCAGCCACAACCAAACTGACCACACGCGCAACCCGAAAACTGCAAAACGCCAAATGCTCATTGCGCCCCCTTCAGCTTGCGGAGTTCCGCCACCACTACGGTCAGCTGCTCCGCCAGCTTCGCCAGTTCGCCCGTCTCTCGCACCGGCGCATAGCGTGCAGCATTACAAGCTTGGAAGAGTGCGTGCACCGAGGCGCACAGTTCCGCACCCGCGCCGATAACCTTCAGCCGGTTGTCCAAGACTTCCTCCGTGATCGCGCTCGCTGGCAAAGCCAGCCGCTCACCTAGTTGCTCCTGCAACAGGCGGAACAGATTGGCGAAAAACGGTTCTACCTGCGCCGCCCCAGCCTGTTGGCGCAGTTCGGCCAAGCCCGCGTTCACGAGTGCCTCCACCTCTAACTGGCGGCGCAGCCGCGGGTTGCTCGCCAGTTGCTCGGCACGTTTGCGTCGCGCAAGAAGCAACACCCACAACGCGCACGGCCCGCCGCACAGCGCCCACCACGCGGGTTGCTGCAGCGGACTAGCGTTCACGGCCACGATCGCGCCCAGATGCGGTTTGATGTGGACCAGTTCTGTCGCGACGGCAGCGGCGGTTGCGGCGTTAGTGGTGGTCACCACCACGGTTGGCGCAGCACTTACGGTAGATGCACGGACCCGGAGTGGCGTAGCGGGCTGAGTAAGGGTGCGAAACGCACGCATCTCAGGGTCAAAATAGCTGAAGCTAAACGCGGGCAGTTGGGTGACATCCGCGCTCTGTGGTTGCACGACCTGTTCAAACTTCTTTGTGCCCGCCATGGCCAGCGGGTCGGGCATTTCGGTTGACGCGCTCGCCGGATAACTTTTGAAAGCTTCCCCCAGGCGAAGCGGCGGCATCGGCAGGCCGTCCAGCCCGCCCCGCCCAGTGATTTGCACCCGCACGGTGATTGGGTCGCCTACCGCCACGTCCACGGGGGCGATGCTGGCACTCATTGAGAAGCTCCCGATTGCTCCGTTGAAGTCGGCCGGCCGCCCCTCGGTTGGCAGCGGCTGAACGTCTATGTTCAATGGTTCACTGAGGATTGTGACTGGCTGCGCACGAACGCCGCGATTAAAAAAGTCAAAGACATCATTGCCCGCCACTCTGATTTGGAGCGTGAACTTACATTGAGCGGGTCCAAGCGTGAGCTTGCCGGTCTTCACGGGGGTGGCGACGGTCCGAAACAAGATGACCCGGTAATTTGCATTACCCACCTGCTCTTGACCCTGTTGGTGTTGAAAAGCGGTGAACGTAAAGCCGTCGCCTTGGAGGCTGGGCAGTTGAAATTCTCCTGCGGCGGTGAAATACAAGCGCACCTCCAAAGCAAAAGGCTCACCAAGGAATACATTGGTTTTGGCCGTGAGGAGGCGGACAAATGTAAACTGTCGGAACGCCTCGGTGTCAGGCAACTTGACCGCCGCCGGATACACTTTCAAAGCGAGCGGCTGACTGGGCAACATTGCCCCGCCGGCCGGAACGGTGAACGCCGGGATCGTGAAATCGCCGGGCGCGGTCGGGCTGACCACATAGTTAAGCAGGAAACTTGCGGTCCGTTGGCCGTTGACGAATGAGATTTGCTGGCTCTGGCCCGCGAATTGAATTTGCAGATTGGGCACATCTGGCAGCCGTGGCTGACCAGAGGGTTGACCACCATCAAAGCGCAGCGTCAACACCACCTGCTCCCCAACGCGCATTGCATTGCGGTCGAGGGAGGCACTGAAGGTAACAGCTTGAGCCGTCCAAGCTGCAATCCCAAGCCAATAGGTGACCAACCACCTGCCTATGCCAAGAACTACTCGTGAGGGCTCCGCGCGCGGAAATCTATTTGTCCGAGCGGTGGCAAACTGGTCCTGCGGTGCCAGTGGATTTGCGGCAGGGGTGCTCACCAGTTTTTTAATGTTCGGTTGCTGGCCTTTGAGGCGGCGTTGGTAGGAAGAAAGATTAGGGCACGCTCCTCGGCGCGTTGCGAGTCGAGTAACTGCATCGCCTGCTGCGCGGTCATCTGGCCGAGCGCGGCGGCTTGCGCGGAATCCTTCTCACCCTGCTCACCCGGCTGGCCCTGCTTCTGGTCGCCCTTCTTCGCGTCCGGCTTTTCCGGCTGCTTTTGGTCGGGCTGCTTTTTTTGGTCGCCGGGCTGATCGGGTTTCGGCTGGTTTTCCTGCTTCTTTTGGTCGTCTTGCTTCGAGCCGTCGGGATTTTGCTCCTGCTTTTGGTCGTCAGACTTTTTCTTGTCCTCGTTCTTCTTGTCGTCGCCGGACTTGTCCTGCTTTTGGTCGTCCTGCTTCTGCTGCTCGTCTTTCTTGTCATTCTTCTTGTTGTCCTGTTGCTGGTCGTCCTTCGGCTGCTGCTGTTGCTGCTGCTTGAGTTCCTCGAGCTTACGCTGCACAAAATCCCGGTTGTGCTTCGCGTCGGTGTCAGCCGAATTGAGTTTAAGTGCCGTGTCATAGAAGCCTAGCGCGCTTTCCCATGCTTGCTGCTTCTGCCCGGCGTCGAAGGTCGCCTCCCCCATCTGGAAGTAGGTATTACCCAAATTATAAAATGCGCTTTGGGCCAGCTTCGGGTCGCGCGCGCCGGTTGCCCCACTGAAATGACGCGTGGCATCTTCGAACTGCTTGGCCTGATACGCAGCAGCCCCGGCGTTAAAGGCAAGCCGGGCGTCCTCCGGTCGTTGCAAGCGAAGGCGGTCGTATTCCTTGAACGCCACATCGTATTTGCCGGCTTGGTAATCTTTGAGCGCGTCCGCGGGAGAGGCGAAGGCGGAGATGTCCGAGAGAATCACCAGCAGGAGATGAACAAGCACGATCCCTGATTTCTGTGCGCTGCAGACAGCGAGCTCCCCGCACGCGCGCGCGCGCAACGCGCCATAAAGGCGGTGGGCAATCCAGCAGCGGTTGACCGGGAGTCTATTTCGCAGCAGATGCATCAGTGTTGACAGATTCAGACAAGTTTACCGCCACGTCATTCGCGGCGGACGGGGAAGTGCGCGCCCCGTCGCGCCGAAGGTTTTTATGGCGTTCGGGCAGAAACATCTCTCCGACGAGCAAAACCACCGCAATGCCCAGCGGCCAGTAAAAACGTTCATGGTAACGCTGCATCAGCTTCGCGTTGAACTTAGACTTTGGTAGCGGGGCGAGGCCGCGCTCGTAGAGCAGGTCCATCGTGTTCGCGCCGCGCAATGGCAGGTAAAAACCACCCGCCGAGCCAGCGATCTGTTGGAGTAGCGTCTCATTCAAGCGCGACTTCACCACGTTGCCGCTTTCGTCCTTAATAAAGTCCAGTTTGCCTTTGGTGTCCGGCACGCGGATGAGTTCGCCCGCCGCGCTGCCCAGGCCGATGGTGAAGACACGCAAACCTTTCGCACTCGCAGCCTGCGCGGCCTCCAACACCCCGGCCTCATGATCTTCGCCGTCAGTGAAGAGCACGAGGATTTTATGATTGTCGCCATCCTTGAAAGCGGCGAGCGCGGCCTTGATCGTCTCCGCAATGGCTGTGCCACCCTGCGGGATGATGTTCACGTCGAGCGCGGCGACGCTCTGCCGGAACGCCTCCTCGTCTAACGTAAGCGGACATTGCAGGAAAGCGCTGCCGGCGAACGCGACGAGGCCGAGCCGGTCGTTCTTTGCCAGCTTCATCAAGTCCAGCGCGGCGAGCTTGGCGCGTTCGAGACGGTTGGGGGGAATGTCCGCCGCAAGCATCGAGCGCGAGGTGTCAATGGCCACAACGATATCCAAACCGTTCTGTGAAACCTCCTCCCACGAGAAGCCCCATTGCGGTCGCGCTAGCGCCAATGTGACCAGCGTGACGGCGACCACGAGCAACACCAACCGAACTTTCTGCCGCGTCTTTGAGACCCCGACGGTAAGTTGCGCCAGCAAACGCGATTGGACGAACTGCGCAATCAACCGCTGCTTGGTATGCCAAGCCCAGCCGAGGAAGCCGGCCAATAGCGGGACCAGCAACAGGAGCCAAAGGAGCGATGGGAGGGCGAAGCGCATTCGTTACGAAAACTTTCAGTGATTAGTGTTCAGTGGTTGGTAGTAAGCGAGCCATTCAGCGCGCTCGACGAGCGCACTGAACACCGAAGACTGGATACTGAATACTTCTTCTCATGGCAATTTACGGAACCAAGAATTCGCCAGCACCACCTCTGTCACCAGCAAGCCCAACCCGACGGCAATGAGCCAATGTGCAAGTTCGCGGTACCGCTGGAATTTTTTTACCTCGATAGTGGTTTTTTCCAGCCGGTCAATCTCGGCGAAGATGCGGCGGAGCGTCTCTGCACTGTCGGCGCGGAAGTATTTGCCGCCGGTTTTGTCGGCCACTTTGGTAAGCGTGTCCTCATCAATGTCCACGGCCATGGGCACGTAGCGTTTGCGGCCAAAGACATCCACCTGCGGCACGGGTGCTTCGCCGCGCGTGCCGACGCCAATAGTGTAACACTTGATAGCTAGTGCGTGCGCGGCGTCGGCGGCGGTAAGGGGTGGAACCTTGCCAGCGTTATTTACGCCGTCGGTGAGCAAGATGATGATTTTACTTTTCGACTGAAGGTCGCGTAGTCGGTTCACGCCCGCAATGAGGCCGGAACCGATTGCGGTGCCTTCCTCGATGCCACCAAAGTTAAGCCGCTCCAAGTTTTGCAGCAGAAACTCGTGGTCAAGTGTCAGCGGCCCGGCCAGATATGCGCGGCCCGCAAAAGCAACCAGCCCGATGCGGTCAGCAGAGCGCTTGAGGATAAACTTCTGCACCGTGTCCTTGGCGAGTGCGAGGCGGTTGATGCGCTGCCCAAGCGCGTTGGTGAAGTCCTCGGCTTCCATGCTGCGCGAGAGATCCACGGCGATGACGATGTCAATGCCGCTGGCCGTAACCTTCGTCTCACCCTCGCCAAGCTGCGGCCGGGCGAGCGCGACGATGAACAGCGCGAGCGTCAGCCACCGCAGCGCGCGCAGGAACGCGCCGGCGCGCGATTGCACTTGTCCCATCAGCCCGCGCACGAGTTGCACGGACGAGTAGAGGAAGGCGGGCTGGAAGTCGCGTTTCCCCTTCAACCACGCGAGCACCGGCAGCAGAAGCAGCAGGAGCAGCAGCCAAGGATGGGCGAAGGAAAACGTCACGGGAATGCGGAGGGCTGAATGCGGAAGACAAAATGGGAATAGCCCGCTGGCGCTCGCAAACCGCAGCCGTGCGACGGACTCCAAGTGCAAGCCCCCTCGCCCGCATCGCGGGAGAGGGATAAGAGGCATATGGGAGTTCGCATAGGTATCTGTCTATTCACTCAGATTCTTGTGCCTCAGTCGCCGGTTCAAAGGCGGTCTCTTCCACGAGGCCAAGTGCTGCGCTGTGCAGGCTGCGGAGTTCGGCTTCGCTAGGCTCGTGCTGGGCGAACTTCACGAGGTCGCAGCGCGTGAGGAAGTTAGTGAGAAATTCTTTTTGCGACTCGTTCAGCAGGTCAGTGGCTTGCAGGTCGAGCAGGAATTCTTCCGTGGTCCGGTCAGGCGCGCGGAACTCGAAACGTTCCTCGAGATACACGCGGAGCGCGTCGGAGACAGCAGTGCAGAAGGGCTTGGGCTGTGCGAGTAGCGCGAGGGCGTCGGCGAGGCGGTGCTTCGCACGCTGGTGCGGTGGAATGGGCGGAGCGGCCGGCACGGGCGGCGCATGGCGGAACCATTTGTTCCAAATCCAAAACGCGAGCAAGCCGCCAAGCAACGCGCCGCCAACGATCCACAGCCACAGCAGTTCCGGCGGCAGCGGCACGGGGCCACGGATGTCGCGCAGGCCCTCAGGGACACCCGCAACGGCGTTGGTCGGCGGAGGGACGATGACGGCGGTTTGGTTCGAGGCGGCCAAGGGGAGAGTGATTAGTAATCAGTTTTCAGTGTTCAGTCGGCGGCGATTGGACAGGGGCGAAAGCGGGGCGTTCAACCCGTGGCTAGAGCGGACTCGAAGGTGCGGAGTTTTGCTTGGAAGTCGGCTTCTGCGAGGACGGGTTGCGCGGCGTCGGTGGCGATGTCCTCGGCGAGTTCAATCCACGACTTGCAGCCGCCGTAAGCCGGGAGCATCGGGAGGTCGCGGCGTTGAGGGAGCCGGCTTACACGCACCGCTAGGGCGAAGATGGCCTGTTGCTTACCCCAGTCGAAGCGTTGGGCCAGCACTTCGTCGCGCCAAATGTGCTGGCCGCGCAGCCGCTCGACAGCCGCAAGTGAGTCCAGCCGCCGCCACGCAACGACCTCAGCACAAAACTCCAATCGCAGCACGTCTGGCCCAGGCAGTTTTGGGGCAATCTGGTCATAGCGCGCCTGGGCCGCCGGCAGCACGGACTCGCGTTGCTGGTGGTACAGCGTCGAAAAGAGCAAAAAAAGTGAGTGCTCGACGCGGAAACCGCCGGCGCCCTCCGCGATACCGCCCTTGCGCAAAACAAGGATTTGCTCCCCGTGCCCAAGCGCGTCCACGACGGTGGCCCACTCTTTGAATGCCGTCCGCATGAGCAGATTGTAACGAGGCCGTTCGGCCGGTCGAGCCGACAAGCGTTGAACGTAACTGAGACCGGTGGCCATGATTTAGAGCGGAGGTTCCGAAACAAGCTCATGAAGCGCTTGTCACAAGGCGCGGGCACGAGATTATGCCGCATTGCGTTCCCACTTGCCGGCAGCCCTCCAACCGGCCCAAGATATCCATAGTATGAGATTCCGCCATTTCCTCCTTTGCAGCGCCGTTTCGCTTGCCGCGTTTCTTGTGTCCGCTGCTGACATGCCAAAGTTGCCCGCTGGCTACAAGCTGCTTTACGAACAAGACTTTACCAAACCCGATGCGTTAAAGGATTTTGTCTTCACGGATCCAGCCGCATGGCAGTTAGCAAAGGAGAAGAACCGGCCCGCGCTGGAGTTGCACAAACAAAGTGCCTACAAACCCGAGCATCGCTCGCCACTAAACATTGCGCTCATCGCGGACAAGGTCTTTGGCGACTTTGTGCTGGAGGTCGAACTGCTTTCTACGAAGAAGCCCTACGGTCACCAGGATATGTGCCTGTTCTTTGGCTTCACCAGCCCGGCGAAGTACTACTACAACCACATCGCCGTGTCGGCCGATCCGAACGCGCACAATGTGTTCATCGTGAACGGTGCGCCCCGAAAAAACTTCGCGAAGGAGACCACCAAAGGCATCACTTGGGGCGAGCGTGAGTGGCATAAGATTCGCGCCGAACGTGACACCAAAGCCGGCTCTTACAAAGTGTACTTCGACGACATGAGCAAGCCGATCATGCTCGCGGAGGATAAGACGTTCCTGAAAGGTTATCTCGGATTTGGCTCTTTCGACGACATAGGCATGGTGACCAGCATCAAGATTTGGGGGCCGGGCGCGGAGACCAAACGGGCGGACTTCTTCAAGCAGGCCGAGTAGGCCGGTTGCCGGCACCTCGCGACGGCCGCTCGTGAACCTCCAACGGCGGTCTGTGACCGTCGATGGCGGCGGCCCTTGAGAAATGCGGCCCCAACTCGGCGCTCTTAGAGCGCTGCACAGCCATCGCAGTTTCAAGTGCCAACAGCGCGGGACGCGCCGTTAGGCCATCGCCAGGCGAGCTTCTTCCAGCAGCCATTCGTTACGCCCGTTGGCATGGCAGTGAATATGGGCGGCAAAGAAACCGCCGCGATACTGCCAGAACCATGGCCAAAGACACTCGCGGTCAGAGTCTGGAATGGCGAGGTGATCAAGCGCCGCTCGCGGGAAAAACTGAAACGTTCCCTCCGAGTGCGGTGGTGGGACAGCAGCAAGGCGCGGGCTCACCTCGAAGAGGAACATCAACCAGTGGGTGTTACCCTGGTAGCCATGCTCACTAATGAGGCCGGTGAGATGAAGGTCACGCGGCGTGAGGCCGAGTCCCATCTCCTCATGCGCCTCGCGACAAGCACAAGCGTAAGGCGATTCGCCGATGCCGGTTTTGAGTTTGCCGCCGGGCGGGCTCCAGCGGCCGCGATTGGGCTCCTGCGTGCGCTGTAGCAGGAGAACTTCATCCGCTGAGTTAAAGCAATAAAGGAGCGTGGAGATTTTGTGAGGTAAGGACATTGAGAATGCGGACTTAGGGAGTTTGCCTCGAATGCGCTGAGCAACGGTTAGACTATCGGTGCCCGCCGCAACCATTACCTCGCCAAGGGGACGTTTGCTTCATCTTGCGATTGTCCAGCACAAAGCAAAGGCTCGCAGGGAGTTGCCAATACCGCGTTCCGCACTTCCAGTTCGGCATTGGCAAGAGCCTAGTCACGTCGGCTGCCAAGGAGTTACTTGCCAAGGCAGAACAATTTTGTGCCGGTGCGGACGTAAAGGTTGCCCTGCGAGATGGCGACGCTGGAGCGCAAGCGCGTACCGTCGCCATCGTCCTTGAAGTTCGCGCTGTTTAGCAACTTGAACTCGGTGCCGCCGGCCTTCACCACGGATACATCGCCGTCGAAGTTCATCATGTAGATTTTACCGTCGGCGGCGGTGGGCGAACATTGGAAGACGGACTTGCCGCCAAGATCGCCGCTCCAGATGACCTTACCGTCCGCCGGGTTCACGCAGAGAAGCTTCTTTTTTGTGCCGTTGAGCACGTAAAATTTACCCTCGTAAAAGAGCGGCGTAGGCACGTCGGTGGTCAAGTCCTTGTCGTTGGGCGAAGGGGCCGTAGTCGCCGCGTCCTCAGTGTTTTGCACATGGCTCTGCCAGGCGAGGGACTGGTTGTTCAGGTTGCCAGTGCCGCCGGCCTTCACGGCATAGACGGGCGCGCCCTTGGGACCGCACGCGAGAATTACACCCGCCCCGATCGTCGGCGAGGGGACGAGCCGCCAATGGCCAATCTGCGTCGGGTTCCAAGTGCCCCACCGCCACAGTTCCCTACCCGTGGCCGGCTCATGACCAGTGATGCAATCGCCGCCCACGATGACGAACTCTTTCCGACCATTGTGCGTGAACGGCACTGGCGTGCTGAAGGCTTCGAGTGACTCGGACTTGGCGTTGGACGAGCGAACCTGCCGCCATTGATCCTTGCCAGACACTGGGTCAAGGGACATTAGAAAAGACTCGTTGCCCGTAGGCTTGCCGCGCCCGCTCACGGCGGTATCGCGCTGCAATACCTGCATGACCAAGCGACCGTCATGTAGCAACGGGCTGGTAGAAAAAGTCCAAAGAAAAGCGAATGGACCAATGTTCCGGTCCCAAAGTTTCTTGCCCGCGAAGTCGAAGGCCACAAGATCGCCCGTACCAAAGAAGAACACCACAAGCTTGCCGTCAGTCACGGGCGAGGGCGAGCAGGAGTTGCTGCCCTGGCCATCGGAAACAAAGTCGCTGATTTGGGCGCGCCAGAGTTCCTTGCCAGATTGTCGGTCGAGGCAGAGGGCGAACTGTTTGCCGGCGGTTTTTTCAGCAGCGGTGACAAAGACTTTGTCCCCCCAAATCACGGGCGTGGCGGCGGATGCGCCGGGCAGCTCGGTAGTCCATTTCACGTTCTCGGTCTTGCTGAACTTTTCGGGAATACCCTTTTCTGGGCTGGAGTTGTTGTGGGCAGGGCCGCGCCAGTTGGACCAATTTTCGGCGAGAAGAAAGAACGGAGACAGAACCAACGTGGCGGCAAGCAAGAGGCATTTCATAATGTGGGGCAGATGATGTCGGGCGTTGGACGGAAGGCAAGGCGGTTCAATTGAAGCTAGCCAGAACAACGCCGTCCGTTCTCCGTGACTTACCCTAGCCCTGCACGCCCGACACTTTGGAAATGGCTCGTCTGTGGCTTGCTGCTCTTCGCTTCAATGTTGCTCTACATGGACCGGCAGACGTTGCCTAACGTGGCGACACGCGTGACGACCGAGTTCCAACTCAAGGAGGTGCAATACGGCAACGTGGAGATGTGGTTCGGCTACGCGTTCGCAGTAGGTGCGTTCCTGTGGGGCTGCGTGGCGGATCGCTGGAGCGTGCGGTGGCTTTATCCCGCACTGGTGCTCGCGTGGTCGGCGATGGGCTTCCTCACCGGGTTGGTGCAGGACTACGAGCAACTGCTTTTATGCCGAACGCTGCTGGGTTTCTTCGAGGCCGGCCACTGGCCTTGCGCGCTGAAGACCACGCAACGGCTACTTGCGCGCGACGAGCGCACGCTGGGCAACAGCGTGCTGCAAAGTGGCGCAAGCCTTGGGGCCATTATCACGCCGCTGGTCATGACTTTCATGGTAGCCGGCCGCACGGAACCAGGCGCGTGGCGAAAGCCGTTTTTGATCATCGGCGTTATCGGAGTTTTCTGGGTACTGGCGTGGTTTCTTCTGTTGAAAGAAAAGGATTTTTCGGAAAGCCCCCTGCCCCAAACTCTTTCCCCCAATGGAGATAGGGGAGAACCGGCGGCGGGCACACCAAGAATTTTGGCAGCCGACGCAAACTTCTTCGCCGTCTTTGCCGACCGGCGTTTCTGGGCACTGGTCATCGTGGTGGCGACCATCAACGTTTGCTGGCAAATCGTTCGCGCGTGGCTGACCAAGTTCCTGATCCAAGGCAAGGGCTACCCGGAAGCCGAAGCACTCTGGTTCAACTCGCTGTACTACATCGCCACGGACATCGGCTGCCTCGCAGCGGGCGCGACGACGTTGTGGCTGGTGAAGCGCGGCTGGGAAGTCCACCGCTCGCGCACGACGGTTTTCGGCGTGTGCGCGTTGCTCACGACGCTCACCGCGCTGGCGTCCACGTTGCCGCGCGGGTGGGCGCTGCTCGGTGTACTGCTGGTGGTGGCGGCGGCTTCACTGGGTTTATTCCCATGCTATTACTCATTCAGCCAGGAACTCAGCACCAAGCATCAGGGCAAAGTCACGGGCATCCTGGGCACCGTCGCGTGGGCTGCTTCGTCACCTTGCCAAAAGCTCTTTGGATGGCTGGCAGACGAGACTAAGTCATTCAATGAGGGCATCGCGCTGGCTGGCCTTGCCCCCTTACTCGGCTACGCGGCACTTATTCTCCTGTGGCGCGAGCCAAAGCGCACCGGACCGCCTAACCCGTGACGCACGCGGGCGTTGACAGCCGGTACGCCGTTTGTTACTGAACCGCGACACATGCGCTCCCCATGGCCCCAGCATTCTCTCCGCTCGGCCCTGTCGCGTGTGCTGAATGCCAGCGTAGCGATGGAAAAGATGGAACGATGTGACGGCTGTCGGCGGTTTTTCTCCCTGCGCGGCGTAGAACTGATTGGCCGACAAATCCTCTGCACCGACTGCACCCCCGCCGAGTTCAATGCGCCACTGAATTCGCATCTACCAACGCACCCTCGCCTGCTGGGCGAGCGCACGGACGCGCGAGCGTAATCTGCGGCTGCGCCCGTGTTGACACCCAGCACACCGCTCCCTCTCACGGCGATCAGTTTTCATCCTGGTGGCCAACTCATCGCCCTGCCGCCGAGGATGTGGCAGTGCAGGTGCGGGACGGATTCGCCGCCGTCGGGCCCGTTGTTGATGACGAGACGGTAGCCGTTGGTGAGGCCGGCCAGCTTGGCGACTTCCGCCGCCTTCAGCAACAGGTGGCCGAGCACCGCGTGGTCGGCAGGCGCGGCCTCGGCAATGCGGGGGATGGGCTTGCGCGGCACGATGAGGATGTGCGCGGGCGCCTGCGGGTGGATGTCGCGGAAGGCGATGACGTGCTCGTCTTCGTAAACCAGGTTTGCCGGAATCTCCTTCGCGGCGATGCGTTCGAAGAGGGTTTTGCTCATGATTTTTGAGAATATGGAGAAGGCTTTGTGCCGCACTTACGAATCGTCACGGTTTGGCTTCGTGTGGTTCTGAGAGCGTAGTATTTTCCAGCAGTGAAGCCAGCCTAAGTGCATCAGTAGGCGATACAGTAGAGCGCCCGCAGGAAGGTAACCGACCAGCGCCAGCACTTCAGTCATGATGGTTATCGAAATATACCAAGCCGCTGCAATGAAGTGACCGCGCCTGGCTACCGTGTCGGAAACTTCATTTGGCCGCACAAAGATGACCAACACGACCGGAACCAATAAGCTGGTGATAGCGAGCCAATCGGGAACTCTGGGCTTCAGGAAATCAGCCAAGAAACCAACTTGGCCGAACACTCCAACCAAGAGGCACCACGATGTCCATCCGGTTAGGTTGAACATATCGAAGTGGGCTAACTCACTCTGAACGCGTGAAGTCAGCTCACCACCAGCGCGCAATCAGCTCGGTGGTTCTCGTCGAGGCACTGGCGGAGGTAGCCCACGATTTGATCGCTCATCATGCGGCAGCGGTCGCACCAACGGCGCGCGCCCACGAGACGCTTCACGCAATCGTGCAGGTCGTTGAAGCGCACAAGGCGCGGAGACTGGCTGAGTAATTGACGCATCTCATCACGCAAGCGCGGGAAAAAGAGCAGTTCACCTCCAGCGCTGGTTTCCGCCGCGAGGTCATCTAGGCTCGTTTCGGCCACGGAGCCGACGAGCGCGGGGGCTGGCTTGGGCTCAGTGTTGGCGATGATCAGCCCGAGGCTACGCAAAACTTCCTCGAGCGCGGCGGTGAACTCGGCAATGGTCACTATGGTCTGCTTGCGCTCGACCTTGAAATAATGAAGCACGGCGGCGGCGGCCTGCTTGACGATCTCGTGGTCAAGCTGTTCGACTGCCTCGCCGATAACTTCGACGCTGACGTCTTCAACAGCGCAGGGAATGTGCTCGCCGTTGGCAGTTTCAAATACCAGGCAATGGGAATGTAGCTGTATCACTTTTGGCCTCCACTTGTTTCAGCGCGTCGAGGAAATCTTCCGCCTCCTCGAACCGCCGGTAGATGCTCGCGTATCGAACATAGGCGACCTTGTCGAGTTCGCGCAGACGGGTCATGACCATCTCGCCCAACGCCTTACTTGGCACCTCAGAGTCGAACTCGTCGGTGACGCGGTCAGTGATGGTCTCGGCGAGGGCTTCGATCTCGGCAGCGGGTACGGGGCGCTTGGCGCAGGCAGCCTTGAGGCTGCCGAGCAGTTTCTCTTTATTGAACTCCTCGCGGCGGCCGTCGCGCTTCACAACGCTAAGACCAGCGTGCTCAATCTCTTCATAGGTTGTGAAGCGGTGGGCACACTTGAGACACTCGCGGCGGCGGCGGATGGTGGAGCCTTCCCGCGAGCCGCGGGAATCAATAACTTTGTCGTCGAGGCAGCCGCACTTGGGGCAACGCATAATTACGCCTCACCACTGCCGCTTGAGGCTGAAGGTTGGTAACACCCTACTAATAGTGGAGCAAGGGTTTTCGGGGAAAGTTTTCACCACCCACCATCGCGGCCAACCCAATTTCAAAAGCGCTACCTGCTCCTTGCTCACGGGCATGCCTGAACGAGTTGATAAACTTGGTCCAATTGATGCCGAAACCTTGGATGTTACGGCTCTGTCCTCGGCCAGTTATATCACGGCAAGTTTGCGCAAACGCCTGATTTAGCGCATCCTTTCAACTGCAATGGCTGTCTTGCCCAAGTTTGCTGAGACCGACGCGCGCGGGTTCCTGCCCATGACGCGCGCTGAGATGGAATTGCGCGGCTGGGCCGAACTCGACGTGCTGCTCATCACTGGCGATGCCTATGTGGATCACCCGTCCTTTGGTGCGGCCATGATCGGGCGGGTGCTTGAGGCCGAGGGCTGCCGCGTGGGCATCATCGCACAACCAGACTGGACGAAAATCGAATCCATCACCGGCCTAGGCACGCCGAAGCTATTCGTCGGCGTCACGGCGGGCAACCTTGACTCAATGCTTTCCAACTACACCGCCGCACGCCATAAGCGGAAAGAGGACGTTTACAGCGCAGGCGGCGTGCCGGGTCGACGGCCCAACCACGCCGCCGTTGTGTATTCGCAGATGGCGCGGCGCGCGTTTCCCGGCGTGCCAGTCGTCCTTGGCGGCATGGAGGCTTCCATGCGGCGCGTCGCGCACTACGACTACTGGGAAGACAAGCTCAAGCCCTCCATCTTGGCTGACGCCAAGGCTGACGTGCTCGTGTATGGCATGGGTGAGGTCGCCGTGCGCGAGATTGTCAAACGTCTACGCGCCGGACGCCGGGATTTCTCCGGACTCCGCGGCACCGCACTCTTCCTTGGGGGCAAAGCCACGGCCGCCATGGACTTCAGTGATTGCATCATCTTGCCGGCGTGGGAGGAATTGCTGGCCGACAAGACCCACCTCATGCGCCTGACCAAAATCGTCGAGGCGCAGCAAACGCCTTATAGCGGCAAGCGCCTGGTGCAAATGCACGGCAATCGCGCCGTGCTGCAGGAAGCCCCCGCCTATCCCGTAGACGGCTCTGACCTCGACGCGCTGTATGAACTGCCGTTCATGCGCGCCTCACATCCGAGCTACCGCGAGCCGGTGCCAGGCTTCGCGACCATCAAGGACTCCATCATCGTCTCGCGCGGTTGCGCCGGTGGCTGCACTTTCTGCGGGTTGGGCTTTCATCAAGGCAAGTTCCTCTCCAGCCGCAGCAACGAGTCGGTAATGAAGGAAATCCGTAAACTTACAGAATCCGACACCTTCCGTGGCACCGTTTCCGACCTCGGCGGCCCAACGGCCAATCTCTACGGGGCGAAGAATGGCCACGCACCTGAGTGCAAAAAGTGCCACCGCCCGAGTTGCCTCTGGCCAACTATCTGCCCCGTCTTCGGGATTGATGAAAAGGCCGGCCTTGACCTTTTGCGCGGTGCGCGCTCGCAGCCCGGCGTAAAGCACGTCTTCGTGCAGAGCGGCATCCGCATGGATGTGGCCTTGCGCACGCCCGAATACATGCGCGAGCTGGTGCAGAACCACGTCTCCGGCCACATGAAGGTCGCCCCCGAGCACATGGATCCCGCCACGCTCCGCCGCATGCGCAAGCCCGCCGGCGACTTCCCGGCGTTCATGGAGAAGTTCTTCGACCTCAGCGAGGCCGTGGGCAAAGAGCAATACCTCGTGCCTTACTTCATCTCCAGCTTTCCCGGCTGCACCGAGGAGGAAATGGGCGCCGTCGAAAAGTTTCTCAAAGAGGAAAAGTGGAACCTTCAGCAGGTCCAAGACTTCATCCCCCTGCCCATGACTGGCTCGGCGGCGATGTATGTGACCGGCCTAGATATCAACACCGGCCAACCCATTCCTGTGGTGAAAGGGGCCGGCGACCGCGAGCGCCAAAAGCGCATGCTCCGGCCCAACGCGCCGCACGAGGCCCGCATGACCGGCAGCCGCCGCCGCATGGCCAACCCCGAGTTCTGCCCGGGTGCGCAGATGGACACGGTGGATTGATCAATTCCGTTGGCTAGCCAACTAGTGCTTTCGCTACGCTGGCAAATGTTTGCGCAGGAAGTTCAGGAAGTTGCCGGACATGATGCCTTCAATGTCGGTTTTCTTATAGCCGCGCTTTTTCAGCAGTCCGGGAATGGTCTGCAGGTCGTAGATCGAGTTTAGGTCCATCGGCGTTTGCTCGTTGCCGTAACCGCCGTCCAGGTCGGTGCCGATGCCCACGTGCTTCGCGCTGCCGGCGAGCTGGCAGATGTGGTCGATGTGCTCGCAGATGCGCTCGATCTGGAGGTTGAAGTCGGAGGGTTTGCTCCGGTTGTGGATCCAGTCAGGCACCATCATGATCGCGTCGAAAGCCATGCCCAGCACGCCACCGCGCTCGACGACGGCTTGAATCATGTCGTCGGCAAACTGGCGGTTCCACGGCGCGAGCACGCGGCAGTTTTGATGGCTGGCCCAGACGGGGCCTTGGAAGATGTCCAGCGCCTCCCAGAAACACGCGTCGTTGAGATGCGTGCTGTCGAGGATCATGCCGAGGCGGTCCATCTCCTTGAGCAGCTCCTTGCCGCGCGCGGGGAGCGGGTCGAGCGCATCGGTGCCATGGGCATAAACGCCAGGGCCGTAGTGCGCGGGGCCGAGAGCGCGGAGGCCGTCGGCGTAACTGCGCTCCAGATGTTTCAAGGTGATGAGTGAGTCCGCGCCTTCGAGGCTGAGGATGTAGCCGATGGGCGGCTTGGCCGGCTGCCGGCGGGATTCGACGACATAGGCTTTCTCATCCGGGGGCGGGAGCTTCTGCCAGAATTTGAAGTGTGATTCGAGCTGCGCGCGAGTGCGGATCTGAACCAGCTCGCCTTCCTCCTCCATCGCGCGATACCACGCGAGCTGACCTTGCGTTTGCGCCCACGCCTGATGCGGCGAGGCCCAGCCAGGCAACCGGTGGAAGTAGGGCGAGTAGCGGGCGATCTGCGTGGCGACGCAGATGCCAACTTCGGCGCGGCGCAACTCCGGGAAGCAAAGCGTGTTGTTGGCGCGGTCCTTCTTATCAGTCTGGTTGAGTTCGCGCCGGCGAATGCGTTCGAGTGGCCACGTAAGATCGCGGTTCCACTCCAGCGCGTTCATGGCGAGATCAAGGTGGGCGTCGAGGATGAACATGATGTTCGTGAGACTAAGGAATGCCCCCGGACGCGTCAGCAAAGATTCAATCCGGCCAAACTCGACCGTCAAAAATCGCCGAGTTTGGGTCGCTGCTGGTCTTTCGTCGGCGCTCACAGAGCACCGCTACAGTTTTCACCGGGCTGCTAACTCGACTAGGCCGCCAACTGGGCGCGAGCCCTCTCCTGTGACGACGCGGCGCTTCGCAGGCCGTTGGTTCTCTCCCAGCGGGAGAGGGACGGGTTGAGGGAGAACAGCGGCTGTTGCTCAGCCCCGGTCCGAATCGGCGCTGAAACAACCTTTTAGAAACCGAGACTACGCCAGCAAGTGAACTGGTTTTCGTTCCCGTGCTTCAGGACCAGCCGGAGGGAGGTCAGAAACCTCCGGTGGTGCCCTGTTCGCGGACGAAGAGCTTCGCGCGCGGGGACAGCCAGCGGTTGGCTTGGCCGGTGCCGACCGTCGTGGCGCCACGCTGGTCGCCAAGTTCACCGAGATCAGCGGGCGCGGGCGCGTTCGGCGAGTAGGGTGGCGAGCGCAGCCACTCGGCGTGCCCGTCCGCCGCTGAGGAGGTCATGCCGCCCGAGTGCCACATCATCCCCAGCTTCGTGGACTGCCCGTCGGCGCCGGGAATGTTCCATTCCGTGCGCATCGTGTTGAAATTCGCCGACCTCCGGGACAGGCCGTTGCCCGAGTCCTTCTCCGTGTGCAGGCTGATGGACGACGGCGACTGGATTTGCTGGCCGCGCAACACGCCGACGGGGGGTGTGCCGAGTTGGTCGTCGCGGAACACGTGACCGTTGGCCCGGTAATGCACCGTGAACGGCGCGCCTGCGGGCGGGGCCGGCGTGGGATCGGCCGTGCAGAGGAACGGCCTGGGCTGGGCATTGGTGGCCACTTTCAAGTAGGGCACGAGCTGCATGATCCAGCCCGCCGGATCGAGATACTCCGTCACCAGATTGACGCGGATGCCATACGGGAAGCGGTCGTCGAAATCGTCTTTGTAAAGCAGCACGGCCATGCCGAGCTGCCGGTTGTTGTTCAGGCAGTTGATCATCTTGCCCTTCGCCTTGGCCTTGCTCAGCGCAGGCAGCAGCATCCCGGCTAGAATCGCGATGATGGCGATGACGACGAGCAGTTCGATGAGAGTGAAGCCTTTCCGAGGGCCGGCGAGAGGTGAAGGCAAGGATTTCATGTGGTTGACGGCGTGAACATACGCGGGACAAGGCACAACCGCAAAGTGGAAAATTCTTGCGCTAGGACCTAACGCAACGAGGCCGCCATTTGGGCGCGAGCCCACTCCTGTGACCAAGCCACGGCGCGCAGGATGCCCCGGTCCAATGGCACTTGTGGGGCGTAACCGAGCAAGGTCCGGGCTTTGGATATGTCCGCCACGTAGCGGGTGACTTCGCCCAACTGGGACGGCGCGAGGTTGATCTGCGGTGACTTGCCCAGCGCTTCCCCGACGAGCTTCGCCATGTGGAGCAAAGTGTGGCCCTGGCCGAACGCGAGGTTGATGGTCTCGTTCTTCACCTGGCCCGCCGCCAGCGCCGCCACGCCGCGCGCGATGCCCTCCACGCAGTCGTCCACGTAGGTGAAGTCGAGCACCTTGTCCGCGCCGAAAATCGTGATGGGCTGGTCCGCCGCGATGCGCCGGATGAAGAGCGGGATGACGCGTTCCATGCGCTCGATGTCGTTGTCGAAGCGGCCATAAACATTGCTGAAGCGAAAGACCAGATACGGCAGACCGTAGCAACGCGCATAGGAGTAAATGAGCGCCTCGCCGGCAATCTTGCTCGCGGAGTATGTGCTCTCCGTGTAGGCGAAGTCCGCGCTCGCCTCGGCCGTCTCGAACCGGTGGATATCTCCATAAACCTCGCGGCTGCTGGAAAAGACTAATGGCGTGCCCGTCAGCCGGCAGTATTCCAGCACGTTGAAAGTAACGGTGATGTTCTCCAGCGCGCGGTGCGGCTCCTTCACGAGCTGGTGGACCTTGGCGTTCGCCGCAAGATGCACGACCACATCGGCCTTGGGATATTTCGCGCCGCCGATACCGGCGGCGGACGCGGGCAGTTGGCCGCCCAAGTCTTGGAGCAACGTGGGGAAACGATCCGTCCAAGTGTTCACGCGCTTGTCTACACCGAAGACCTCGTGCCCGTCCCTGAGCAAACGTAACGCGAGGTTCGTGCCAATTTGCCCGCTGGAGCCGAAGAGGAGAATGCGCATCGGGGCCGGAATTCGATTAAGATTAAGAGTAGGATTATGAGGGCTTGCCCGCCAAAGCAACTCAAGGCTTGCCGCACGTTTTAACGGGACCTGTTAGTGCTCTTTAGCTCGAGAACCAAGCAGGGAAACTCCAGACTGATCGCCAGAACCACATTAAAGACCCAAATTGAAGCGAACTAACCGCAGAGGACCGCCCGAAAAAACTTGAAGAAAAATCAACGCCAGTTGGCCTTTGCCAAGGACGCAGCTGCCTCGTCGAAGAATTCGGGGCCTAAAACTCAAATATAGAGGATGCCGTTCCCTTTCGCTATCGGAGGGCCTTTATCGACGGCCTTCAACCTTTTGGGGCGGGGAGTTACTTCACAGCCTAGATCTATTTAAATTTGGCAAGTTTACGCCTTTACTCGCAAACTTTGGCTGGCTGGCCCCACTCGTCATTAAGCCGAACAAGATTTTGCAGGCTTAAGCGCAGCCCGGCGCGGCCTGCGCATGAAGCACGATCCAGGCTACCCTGCACCTCAATCCACATCGGCTAGGCGTCGGCATAACGCTTGGCCTCTATTTAAGCCACTCCATTACCAACCATTGTGATTAGGGTGCTGCGATGCTCCGGCCCAAGCTTGGCATTGAACAGCTTCTATCCCTTTTCAAACTGTTCGATGGCTTGGCTGTAATCCCCGGTTTCCTAACACGCATCCCAAATGACGCTGAGGCTTTTCGCCTCAATCAGCGGCTCAGTCTGGAACCGGTCACCTGTCCGCGCCGCCGCCCGCTCCAGCGCTTTCCGCACCGTTAGGTTCGGTTATACCTCCTACCGCGCGTTGACTGCGCCTCTCTCACCGCCTGGCTGAGCGGCGTGGTGACTATCATGGCGGTTGGGAATCGCAACGTGGCCTTGAATTTGGATTAATGGCTAGGAATGAAGATGCGGAGATTCAAGGCCGCGCGTCAGCAGTTTCTCCTTTGGCGTTACCCACGGAAGGGAACTAGGGATGAATTTGAAGTCTAGTGGGTCAGTGGATCCCATGGTGTACAATTACCTTCCGATGGCACCCGTTTGCCGCGTGGCTGCCCTGGGGGATTGGCAATGTCATTGAGCAGCGAGTGAGTCGTCAACCGTGCTCGAGCATTAAAGCAGACCCCCCTAAAGGGTAGGCCATGGGATGTTTGGAATCACCTGTTGGTGGTGTTGTAGCGGGCCGGAGGCTCGCGGCGGGAAGTTTAGCGGAAAGTTTTCACACGCTTAGCGGAGAGCATGGCGAGCATGTCGCCGACGTCGGCAAAGCCGCGGTATTCGGGCGGCAACTCAAAGAGCCGCGCTTGCTGGATCGCCAGTTCCTTGGTGACGGTTGCCGCCACGGGTTGGGCCTCGCGGAAGCGCACGGTGAGCCGACTGTTGCCAACGGAAAAGCGGATTTGTCGGGGGATGCCGTTCATGATCCAGACCTCGGCAGGTCGCTTATCGCCGTTGGGATAGCCGAGGGTCATGGCCCATTTCTCGGCGGCTTCGTCGTTAAGCGTGTCCGGGCCAATGGGCTGCTTTTGTAATTGCAATAAGAGCGGCATGTCCTCAGGTGCGAGGTCGCGGCTTACGAAGGTCTGCTTCTCGGGGAAGAGTTGGTAGCTTTTGCGCAGCGTGAGGTTGGCTACGGTCAGGCTGACCAGCCGCGTGATGCCTTCCTGTCGGAACGGGGCGAATGGCCCGGTGGCACCGAAATGGCCAGAGGCGGAGGTGATGTCCAGTTCGGTGCGGACCTGCCCTTCGCGGAGGTGAATCCAGAGGGGGAAGCGGTTGAGTTCAACATTACCGGCGTTGGTGATACTCAGCTCCAACTCGCCCATTGCGTTGGCAAGCTTGGCGTCGCTAAGGATGCGCGCCAAGGCGGTGTCGAGGTTCAAGCCGCCGGAGGGGACGAAACGCATGCCAGAATTCGTGGCTGGGGGGGTGAAGGGTAGCGTCGAAACCGTTGGTGTAGCGGGTGTGGGAGTCGCTTGAGCGGGCACGGGGAGGCGCGGCACGGGGAGGCGCTCCTGCACCTTGGGACGGTTGGGCAGGGTCTGTGCTGCGCTGTGCCCCAAGCTAAGCGCTAGGCTGGTCAGCAGCAATGAGAGTGGTAAATTTCGCATCAGCACCCGGCCTCAGCCGTTCGCTTATTATGTGCCCCAACGGCGCCCGGCAAGCCAGCGCGAAATCTGTCAGCGGCTGGCGCGGGCAACGTTGATGGAGTCGCGCAGACGCCGGTTGTCCGCGCGGATGCGGGCGGTAAGGGTCTTGCAGATGGCGATTAGGAAGGGTGTGGCTAATTCGGGCACTTCCTGCGTCATACGTTGTAAGTTAGCTGTGGAGACTTTGAGGAGGACGGAGTGATCATTGGCCACCACGTCGGCCGAGCGCGGGCCGTGGTCGAAGAGCGAGATGTCGCCAAAGAACTCGCCGGCCATGAGCGTGACCAGCACGGTCTCCTTTCCGCCGATCATCTGCCGCACACGTAGTTCGCCCTCTAGGATGAGGTACATGGCGTCGCCTGGGTCGCCCTGCTTAACGATGGTGTGGAACTGCCGGGCGTTCTCAACCTCCATAAACTGGGCGAAGCGACCTAATTGTTGGTCGTTCATCTCGCCAAGAATTTTTACCCGGCGCAAAGACCCTGGCCGGATACCGGCGATGAGCGGGGTGTGCGAGACAGGGATGCTGCCTGGCAGGACGGCGTTGAATACGGTACGTAATTCCCCCATTTGCCCGGCTTGGTTCCACTTGTTTTTGTGGCAGGTGAACACCCACGTATCCGCCAGCACCCGCTCATCCTTCACCCACTCCACCAGCGTTGGCATATCCACCGGGCCATAGACAACATCGTCTACCGCCCAGATTTTATAACCGACTTCCTGTGCAGGCTGTTCGCCCATGTGATTGCCAGTGTTGTTGTTGCTGCGTTATCGCCGGAATGGTAATTGCGACGCAATGCGAAACTCAGCCATTCGTTTCCTCACAAAGAAACCGTGAGTTACATTTGTTCAGTAACCTCGATGCCCAGCGCTGCCAAGCCCTGCTTGAGCACACGGCCGGTGAGGTCGCAGAGGAGAAGTCGCGTCGCACGCTCGTTACCTTCCGCCTTGAGCACCGGGCAGCTTTCATAAAAACGTGCGAACAGCCCGGCCAGCTCGTAGAGGTAGTTGTTGAGGAAGTTCGGCCGGCATTCCTCCGCCACGGTTTCCAGTACTAGGCCGAAGTTTATAAGGTGCTTCGCCAAGGCCAGTTCATCAGGTGCGGCCAACACCAGTTCCGCAGGCTGCCTGCTGCCTGACGCCTGCTCTCCCGATTTGCGAAAGATGCCTCGCACGCGCGTGTGGGCATATTGCAAATACGGCGCGGTGTTGCCCTGCAAGGCCAGCATCTTCTCCCAACTGAACTGGTAGTCGCTCTGCCGATTAGGCAGTAGGTCGGCGTATTTCACCGCGCCGAGGCCCACGATGCGGGCGATTTCTTTCCGCTGTGCCTCGGGTAGGTCAGGGTTCTTTTCCGTCACGACTTTCAGTGCGCGTTCCTCGGCCTCGGCCAGGAGGTCTTCGAGCTTCACCGTATCGCCGCTACGAGTTTTGAAGGGTCGGCCGTCCTCGCCGAGAATTTTACCAAAGCCAATGTGGTTGAGCTTCACGCGCTGGGCTGCCTCCGGCTGCCAGCGCGCGAACGTGAGGAACAGTTTGCGAAAGTGGGGGGCCTGCCGGTCGTCCACCACGTAGATGATCTCGTCGGGCGACCAAGTTCGGAGCCGGTAATCAATCGTGGCGAGGTCGGTGGTCATGTAGTTGAAGCCGCCATCGCTCTTTCGCACGAGCGCAGGGTCGGCTACCCACTCGCCGTCGCGATTCACGAGAAACGGGTCGGACTTCGGCGGCAGCGAGCCATCGCTAAACACGCCCACCGCGCCTTCGCTCTCGCGGGCGACGCCGCGCGCGAGCAAATCGCCGACAATCGCGCCGAGTTGTGGATTGTAAAAACTCTCGCCAAGGGTGTGGTCGAACTTCACGCCAAGTCGGCCATAAACGGAATCAAACTGCCGCTGCGAGACGCGGATCATTTCTTGCCAGACGGCGATGTTCTCAGCGTCGCCGGCCTGAAGTTTCACCAACTCCTGCTTCGCTTCCTCGAGCCGCGTGGGGTTAGCGTCGCACTCGGTGTTGATGACTTTGTAAAGTCGCTCCAATTCGGCAATCGGCTCGCGGCCCAGTGCGTCGCGGTCGAGGATCTGCTTCCAGCCAAGCAGCAGCTTGCCGAACTGCGTGCCCCAATCGCCGATGTGGTTGTCCGAGATGACGCGGTGGCCGAGCAGGCGGAACACCCGCTGGAGCGCATCGCCAATGCCCGTGGAACGAATGTGCCCGACGTGCATCGGCTTGGCGACGTTTGGCGAGCTGAAGTCTATCACCACGGTGCGCGGCTGATTGGTCTTTGGGACGAACGGCACTTCCTTGAGTGCCTCCGCCTGAAGCACCTCTGCCAAGGCCATGGGGTGCACGCGAAAGTTCAAAAAGCCCGGCCCGGCAATGTCCACGGCCTCGCAAAGGTCGGCCACTTCCAGCGCGGCTCTCACTTGTTCAGCGAATGGGCGGGGATTGAGCTTGCGCTGTTTGGCGAGGGCGATGAGGGCGTTGGATTGGTAATCACCGTGTCGCGTGTCTAAGCAAGGGCGCACGAGAATGGCAGCGGGATCCGCATCCGGTAGCACTGCGCAGACGGCGGCTTGGAGTTTTGCTTGGAGGGCCAGGTGCAGCATGACTTCCGCAAAGGCTTACAGGCTAGTCAGCAACTTTGAGTGGGTCGAGCGTAAAGGCCAAAACCAAGCTCCTCGCCGCATGGTAATCGTGTAGACACCCAGCTTGATGCGGGATCGCAGGAAGGGCCGGGCCAAATAGAATCGAAGCCCGCGATTATATTGAGCTCATCTTTTGAAGCCCGATGCTCGGGTGTCCCGTCCGCCCCATCCTCCAATCTTTCTTGCGTTAAACCCCCGTTTTCCATGCCAACCAGAGAGCTAAAAAACGATGTTGCCGAGCGTTGGCCGGGGGAGTTGTATCCAAAGATACTTTGTCCCCACTCGTCACCAGCCCAATCCTTATGAAACAAACCCTCATTGGTCTGGCGTTGTTAGCCTGGCTGGGCAGCCAAACGTGTCCAGCCATGTCCTTGCGGCAGTCCCTAGCCATGTTTGAGTCGGGGGCCACCTCCTTGCGCAAAAGCGAGGCCGATTACGTCCGGGGTGGCAGTGGGGAGGTCAGCCGCTTCCAGATAATGCCCGAGGTTTGGCGGCGTTACTCCAAGTCTCGGGAGTACGACAATCCCGAGGTTGCTTGGAGCGTGGCCCAGCGCATCATCACTGATCGCACGACAGTCTTTCGCCGGGCGACCGGCCGTGAGCCAGACGGCTTGGAACTCTATCTCCTGTGGAACAAGCCGGGGCACTTCGAGGCGGTGGGTTACCAAGCCAGCCGCGTAAAGACCGACTATTACAGCCGCGCCCAGCGATTTGCCAACCTGCTCACCCTCCGTTAGCTCGGTCGCTTTTAACTGCTTCGTCCGTCTTGCTGCGAATTTACAAATGAAAAACTTGTTCACCCTCCTCGCCGTCCCAATGCTCGCCTTCATGCCCGTGTCGGCAGCGGACAAGGCCGATAAAAAAACCGACAAGAAAACGGCCGAGTTACCCGCGCCGGTCAAGCCTGACGCCGAGGGATTTTTGCCTCTCTTCAACGGTAAGAACCTTGCTGGCTTCGTGCAGATTGGCGGCCACGCCAAATATCGGGTTGAGGACGGCCAAGTCATCGGCGAATGCGTGCCTAACACACCCAATTCCTTCCTCTGCACCGAGCGGCATTACACAAACTTCATCCTCGAAGTGGAGTTTCAGGTGTCGCCGGGGCTCAATTCGGGCATCCAAATTCGCAGTCATTACTACGACCACCCGCAAACCTACGAGTGGCAGGGCAAGACTATCAAGGTCGCCGCCGGCCGCGTGCATGGGTATCAGGTGGAAATAGATCCCTCATCCCGAGCGTGGAGCGGCGGTATCTATGACGAGGGCCGGCGCGGTTGGCTCAACGATCTCAAGGAACGTCCGGAAGCCGGCAAGGCTTTTAAGCAAAGCGACTGGAATAAGTTCCGTGTCGAGTGCCGGGGTGACTCAATCAAAACTTGGATCAACAGCGTGCCTGCGGCCGATCTCAAGGATGGCTATACGCCCTCTGGGCTGATCGCCCTCCAAGTCCACGGCGTCGGCAACAAGACCGACCCGCTAGAAGTCCGCTGGCGCAACATCCGCATTAAAGAACTGCCCTGAGTGGAGCCGCTGTCAGCCGATGAATAGTGGCTTGAGGTGGCGGTCGTAGAGGTTCTCCGTTACGTTTTTAGCGACGACAGCCTCGTTCGCCTTCAGCAGATTCGTGTAACGCGCTCCCGCCTTAGCCGCGAGCTTGAAAGAGACGTGCAATAGCTGGCGTATGTTGGCGTTGAACTCTGGGTGCCCCGGGACATGTCGAATGGCGTTGGCGAGTTGTTTCCCGGTCCAACCGGTCACTGCGGCTGCGCTGGGAAGTTGGTCACGCTTGATGTCAATCACGCTGGCATACGGCGCGCACAGTTCATCCACATGCGCCAGCGCGTGGCCGTAAATCTCCTTCGCTAGCGCCAGCCCGTCGCCGCCCGCTTCAGCCAGACCAATAATCTCCTCCAGCCATGTCGTGCCAGCGGTCTTGAGGTGGACGCCCGCACCAGTGCGCTCCAGCGCCCGACGGATGATGGGGTAGAGGCTAAATTTGTCGCTGCCACTGTGGACACTGAGTTTCAGGTTCTTCGGCAGGCTGTAGGCTTTGACCGCATGCGCAATGACCGCGAGGTCGTCGTTGAACTCGCGTTCGAACTGCGCCAGGTCACCCACGTAGTCCACGCCCTTGTTAAAGCGGCCCGTGAACTTGGGCGCGATGGTTTGGAGATGCACGCCCGTGTCAGCCAGCAAGGCGAGGATGACTAGCAGTTCTGGCGGTGTTTGCGGCGCGTCGGTCTCATCCATCGAGACTTCGGCGATGAACTTCTTTGCGCCTTTTTTGCGTTTGATGTGTTGGTAAATCTGCCCAGCCTCCCACGTGGCGCTGACGTATTTGCGGGCGATGGCGGCAATGCCGTCGCGCGTGGTTCGGTACGGCTCGTTAATCCCCGCGATAGTGACGGAGCCGACCAACTCGGGGTGCTTCACTACAAAACGCTCGACGTAACGCTCCTCTGGCGCTTTACCAATGCTGTCGGCTACATCAATGGTGAAAAAGTCAGAACAGGGCAGGAACTTGTCTACCGTTTCTAGCCGAATGTGGTCGGCGTCCACGTGCCAGCCACCAGCCCAACACTCGGCCTTGACGGCGGCCTCGGCGGCGTCGAACACGCTCTGCGGGAGCGAGCCGATGAAAGTGTGCTCGCGGTTTGATTTGTTCCAAACTGGCGAGACGGCCACGCCTTGTGCGGCCGCGAGTTGAAAGGCCTTGAGTTGGGCCTTGGCTTGGTGGGCGAAGCGGTCACCCACCCCGATTGTAAATTTCTCAAGCGTCATAGAGCAGCAGATAGAGTGTGGCTTGAGCTAACGTCAATGAAGCGCAAAATAGTTCCCCAGCGTCGGGTTTTTTCTCGCTCGACTCTTACTTGTTTGCCATGGTTTCACTTCGTCCGATGATCATCCACCAGTTGATTTATGGCTTCTTGAAGGCAAAAGGTGGCAGCCCGGAGTTTTACCAGCTTCAGGCACGCGACGCCCTTGGGTGGATGCGGCGGCAAGGAGTGAAGTGCGACCCTGCCACGACCGTGATCGATCTTGGCTGCGGTTTTGGAGACTTGGGCGGTGAAGTAGCCAAGACTGGTGCGCAGGTCACGCTCTCCGATGACGATAGCTACGTCTTACCGGAAAACGCGCACCTGCCATTTAAGAAGTTTAACATCGATTGTGATGACTTCGCCACGTTGGGACAATACGATTTGGTCATCTGCTCGAACGTCCTCGAGCATCTCCCGCGACCCGAACGCCTGCTGGCCGCACTTCCGCAGCTCATCAAGCCCGGCGGGCGCTGTTACCTGAGTTGGACGAACTGGCTCTCGCCGTGGGGCGGGCACGAGTTCTCGCCATTTCACTATCTCGGTGTGAAACGCGGAGTGCGCGTGTGGGAAAGCGTAACAGGCAAACCGCGCCTCCACACGCCGGGACAAAACCTTTTTTACACCTCCATCGGGCGGACGCTGAAGACCCTGCGGGCCAACCCCGCTCTACGCATCGAACGGCTGGTCCCGCGGTATTATCCCGAGTTTGCGTTCCTTGTGCATCTACCGGGCGTCCGGGAGTTTCTAACTTGGAATTGCGCGATGCTCCTCGCTCCCGCACATAGTAGCCCCCGCTGAATCGCTGCGCTTGAACCTGAGTCCCAATTTGCCTTACTAGAGCTCATCGTGACAAACGGTAATGAACCATCTGCTGCGCCCGGCGACACCTGTCCGAAGCCCGAGCTCTGTGCACTCGATTCTGTTCGTCCCGGCGTTTCTGTCCGCATCAAGCAGCTCAATGGCTCCTCCGAAGTCACTGCTCGCTTGCGCGAAATGGGCTTTTGTGAGGAGCAGCGCATTCGTTTGTTGATGAAGCACACCAACATCATCTGTCAGGTCTGCAATGCCCGCCTTGGCATCAGCTCACAGCTCGCCAAGACCATCCTGGTCGAGCAGATTCATCCGGCCGGTTCCAAGCCCAAGCCCACCTGACCAGCGCAAGCTACCGGAAAGAAATTGCAAGCTGCCGTAAGCCCGCCCCGCCCGTGCTCCCTAACCTCAACTAAAGCTCGTGTCATGCCGGACACCCAACCGCAACCGCTCTCCTCGCTCACCATTGGTGCCACCGCCAAGGTCGCCGCCATTAACGTCCCGCCCGCTGATAAGGCGCGGCTAATGGAAATGGGCTTGCTGGTCGGCACGCCCGTCGAGTTGGTGCGCTTTGCTCCGCTGGGCGACCCGTTGGAAATCAAGGTGCGCGGTTATAATCTCACGCTGCGGAAGCATGAGGCGGAGCTGATTCTGGTGCACCTCAAGTGAAGCCGATGCAATTCAACGCAAGGACGCCATGGCGCAAAGAGGCCGCTGTTAAATTGCCCTCGCTACAATTCGCTCATTCCGTTTCCTCGCGACTTTGCGTCCCTGCGCCCGTGCGTTAAATCCAATGGCCGATTCCCCCCAACGCTTCGTCGCCCTCACGGGCAACCCGAACTGCGGCAAGACCACGCTGTTTAACGCGTTGACCGGCCTGCGCGCCAAGGTCGGCAACTATGCCGGCGTCACTGTCGAGCGCAAGGAAGGCGCGCTCCGAGGCGTGGATGGCATCACCATCATTGACTTACCCGGCACCTACAGCCTCAGCCCCAAGTCGCTCGATGAAGAAGTCTCGCGCGACATTCTCTTTCACCGGCTCGACGACGTGCCTGCACCTTCGCTGGTGGTCGTGGTCGTGGACGCTTCGAACCTCGAGCGCAACCTTTACTACGCCACGCAGGTCATCGAGCTGGGCTACCCCACGCTCCTCGCGCTGAACATGACCGATGTGGCCGAGCAGAATGGTCAAACCGTGAACGCCATTGCGCTCGCGAAGGAACTCGGCGTCCCCGTTCTCCCAATCATCGCCAGCGAGGGCACCGGCGTGAAGGAACTTACCGAACTCATCGCCGCAACCATCCGAAACTCAAAAGTCGAAAAGCAAAACACGAAACCCTTCGCCGCGCCGGCCCCGCCGTTCACCACCGAGCTTTCCGTCCTTGCCGCCGCGCTAGAAAAAGCTTTCCCCCAACGCTGGACTTCCCCACAGGCCGAAGCCCTCCTGCTACTTACCGACGAGAAAGTTCTCACCAGCACCCACGCGCGTTATCCCGCTGAACTGGCGGCTGCTGTAACCGCCTCCCGCGCACGGCTCGCAGCCGCTGGCGTGGACTGGCGCACTGCAGCCATAGAAGCGCGTTATGGGCGCATCGCAGATATCGTCGCGGCCACGGTCTCGGAGAACGGCATGGTCAATGAAACTGCCAGCGACAGGCTGGATCGCGTCTTCACGCACAAGGTCTGGGGCCTCCTCATCTTCGTCTGGCTGATGGCGTTGATGTTTCAGGGCATCTTCTCATTTGCGAAGGCTCCTATGGATTTCCTCACTGGCTTGCTCGACGGCTTCGGTGGGTGGATCGGTGGGCTGATGGCCCCTGGCGACTTGAACGATCTGCTCGTCAACGGTGTCATCAAGGGCGTCGGCGCGGTCGTGGTCTTTCTTCCGCAGATTCTGCTGCTCTTCTTTTTCATCAGCTTACTGGAAGACACCGGCTATATGGCGCGCGCGGCCTTCCTTATGGATCGGCTCATGAGCAAGGTCGGACTGCACGGCAAGAGCTTCATTCCGATGTTAAGTTCCTACGCCTGTGCCATTCCCGGCATCATGGCCACGCGCACCATCGAGACGCCGAAGGACCGGCTCGTGACCATCCTCGTCGCGCCACTGATGAGCTGCTCCGCGCGCCTGCCGGTGTATGCCGTGCTCATCGCCGCGTGCGTGCCGGAGACGAAGCTCGCCGGCGTGTTCGGCCTGCAAGGGCTAACCCTGCTCGCGATGTATCTGCTCGGCACCGTGATGGCGTTGGTGATGGCGTGGGTGTTCAAGAAGACGCTGCTCAAGGGCGAGACGCCAATGCTCATAATGGAACTGCCGCCTTACAAACGCCCCGTGGCCACGACGATCCTGCGCCACATGTGGGACCGCTCGAAGCTCTTCCTCCGCCGCGCCGGCACGGTGATCCTGGGCATCAACATCGTGCTCTGGTTTCTGGCGACGTATCCCAAGGACGATTCCCTCGATACCAAGTCTGAAGCCGCCAAGTTATCCTTGGCCAAGGCATCTGTCCCCTCGGTCACCGACGCGGCATCCGTTGAAAAGCTGATCACCCATTTAAGGGCAGCGACCGACAAAACGAAAAAACCGGACCAGCCAATTCAAATTTCATCGGCGGATGCCGAAAAGCTGCTCAACCAACTCGACGCCCTCGACAAAGAAACCCAAGGCGCAAAACTCCGCCACTCCTTTGCCGGCCGCTTGGGTAAGCTCATCGAGCCCGTCATCTCACCGCTGGGCTTCGACTGGAAGATGGGCATCGGCATTGTCGCCAGCTTCGCTGCGCGCGAGGTCTTCGTGAGCACCATGTCGGTGGTTTACAACGTGGGCGAGACGGACACCAAGGACACCGCTGCCACTGCGAGCCTGGCCAAGGTCTTGCAGGAGGAGAAGCGCGAGGATGGTCGCCTTGTCTATACGCCGCTGGTGGGTGTGACCCTGATGGTTTTCTACGTCTTCGCGTTGCAATGCGTCAGCACCATCGCCGTCGTGCGCCGCGAGACCAACGCTTGGAAGTGGCCGCTCTTCCAGCTTCTTTACATGACTGCACTGGCATGGGTGATGGCCTTCCTCACCTTCCAAGGTGGCAAACTGTTGGGCTGGGGCTGACGCGCGCCGCTTGGTTCACGCCGTCTTTGTTTTCGCGATGTTCGCGAGGAGCTTCTCAGCGCAGGCTTTGGCAAACTCTGGCGCATTGATGATGCAGTCCATCTCCACGAGCTCAATGTCTTTGCGCAAAAAAGATTTTAGGGTGGTGAACAAGATGCGATCGGCCATGGGGTCGTGGAACTTCTGGCCGCGAGCGCTGATGACGCTAATTGCTTGGGTAGGCAGCAGGAAGGTGACAGGTGCGGTGGAGAGGTTAATTTTTTCAGCGAGGATGCGGCCTAACTCAAAGCATTCCTCGGGTGTGGTACGCATGAGCGTCACCTGTGGGTTGTGCTGGTAGAAGGTGCGACCGGCGAACTCCGCCGGCACGGTGTCAGGTGCGCCGAAGTTTACCATGTCGAGGCAACCGGGCGTGACAATGGCGGGCACGCCGTGGCGCGCGGCGGCTTCGCACCGTGTCGGGCCGGCACCGAGGATGCCGCCGACGAGCTCGTCCGCCCATTCGGTGGTGGTGATATCGAGCACGCCAGCAACCAGACCAGACTCGATGAGCGATTCCATAGCGCGCCCGCCCGTTCCGGTGGCGTGGAAGACGAGGACTTCGTAGCCGGCAGATTCGAGAATTTTTTTTGCGGCCTGAACGCAGTCGGTCGTGTTGCCAAACATCGAGGCGACGATGAGCGGCTTGTCTTCGCCGGGCAAAGGGACGCTCTCAACCATGCCGCAGATGGCTCCGGCGGCGCGCGTGAGGATTTGACGCGAGATGCGGTTGATGCCCGCCACATCCACGACGGCGGGGATCATCACGATGTCTTTTACGCCGACATATTGGGCGGTGTTGCCAGAGGCAAGCGTGGAGACCATCACCTTAGGAAAGCCAATCGGCAGCGCGCGCATCGCGGCCGTGCCGATGGCCGTACCGCCGCCGCCGCCAAGCGAGATAACGCCGTGAATGCGCTCTTCGGCAGCAAGTTTTGCAAGAACGAGGGGTGCACCCTTGGACATCGCGGTGACCGCCTCACCCCGATCCTTCTTGGCTACGAGCGCGGCGAGATCCACGCCGGCTGCCGCTGCCACTTCGAGCCGGGTCACGTCGGGCTTGAGCTTTGGGGCCTCGAGCGTGCCAGTGTCAATGACGAGTACATGATGCCCGCGTTGTCGGATAAGGTTAGCGACGAAGGCGTGTTCTTCGCCCTTCGTGTCCATAGTGCCGAGCACTGCGACGGTGGCCATAAAGTATCAGACCGGAGTTTAAAGCGATGCGTGAAGGAACGGCAGAAAAATATGGCACGGCGTCGCCTTGTCAAAGCTCGTGGGGCAGCACACATTTTCTCCCACATGAAAAACGGCGGGCTCGTTGTGAGCGTGATCTTAGGAATTGTAGTTGCGGGCTTTTTCTTCTCTCGCACCGCCGTGACCGTCATATCCCCATCCGCGTCCCTGCCGGTGCTGCCCGCGCCCACCACGCCACTGCAAACGTTTTTCGTGCGCGGTGTGATTAAGGAGTTTAAGCCCGATGGCCGTACCGTGGTCATTGACCATGAGGAAATCCCAAACTACATGGCGAAGATGGTCATGCCCTTCAAGGTCAAGGACACGAATCAGCTCGCTGGCCTTGGTACTAACGACCAGATTCACTTCCGCTTCACGGTTGCCGAGTTCGAGAGCTGGATTGACCAGGTCACAAAGACCAGCACCGCCGTCGCGCCGGTTACCGATCCAAACCGGAAGAATTTTCGCCTCGTCCGCGAAGTTGAGGTGCTAAAGGAAGGCGACAGGCTGCCCGCTTATACTTTCACCGACCAGCGCGGCCAGCCGTTCCGCACAGCGGACTTCAAGGGCCGCGCGCTGGCGATTACCTTCATCTTCACGCGCTGCCCGGTACCGGACTTTTGTCCGCGTATGAGCCTCCGCTTTGCGCAGGCGGACAAGCAACTCCGCGCGCTGGCTAGCGGCCCGACTAACTATCATCTGCTCTCGCTCTCCTTCGACGTGGATTACGACACTCCGCCCGTTTTGCAAAACTACAGCAACAACGTAAAAGCCCAGCATGGCGCGGATCTCGGCCGTTGGACCTTTGCCACCGGCAAGCTCATTGACATTGATGACATCACTGAGCGTTTCGGCCTCGTCTTTCCCCGAGACGCCGACAAACCCGTCTTCAACCACAATCTACGCACGGTGGCCATTGACGCCGCTGGCAAGGTGCAAAAGATCTTCATCGGCAACGACTGGAAGGCCGAGGAACTCGTAACCGAGCTGGTCAAGGCCGCGCAGGTGAAGCCGTGACTTGCCCAGCAAGCTTAATTTCTCGTTGAGTTAACCGGGTGTCCTGACGGACTCTTTTACCCCGTTGCCAACCTAGTCTTGCCATGCCCACGCTGAACCTCCGTCCTGCTGACCGGTGCGTCTTTGACCAGCTCTCCCTCGGCGAAATCATGCTTCGCCTCGACCCTGGCGAAGGTCGCGTGCGCACGGCCCGGGAATTCAAGGTCTGGGAGGGTGGTGGGGAATACAACGTGGCGCGCGGGTTACGCCGGTGCTTTGGCTTGCGCACGGCGGTGGTCACGGCGTTCCCCGAAAACGACGTGGGCCGGTTGGTCGAGGATTTCATCCTGCAAGGCGGTGTGGATACGCGGTTCATCCAGTGGGCGCCGTTCGACGGCATCGGGCGTAACACGCGGGTGGGGTTAAACTTCACCGAGCGCGGCTACGGCATCCGCGGCGCGGTGGGCATCTCTGATCGAGCGAATTCCGCTGCCAGCCAGATGCGGCCGGGGCAGGTGGATTGGGAGCAGATCTTCGGCAAGCTTGGTGTGCGCTGGCTTCACACCGGTGGGATTTACGCGGCGCTGTCCGAGACGACGGCAGCGGTTGTGCTCGAAGCCGTGCAGGCGGCGAAGCGGCACGGAACCATCGTGAGCTACGACCTAAATTATCGGCCCTCGCTGTGGCAATCCACCGGCGGGCAGAAGAAGGCACAGGCGGTGAATCGCGCGCTCGCGCCGTATATTGACGTGATGATTGGTAATGAGGAGGACTTCACCGCCTGTCTCGGCTTTGAGGTGAAAGGTTTGGATCACAACCTCGCCAACCTCCCGACGGAGGCCTTTCAGCAGATGATCACGCAGGCCGTCGCCGCGTTTCCGAACTTCAAAGTCGTCGCCACCACATTGCGCAGCGTCAAGTCCGCGAGCGTCAATGACTGGGGTGCGATCTGTTGGGCTGGCGGAAAGTTCTTCGCCGCCGAAACGCGCGAGAACTTGTGGATCCTTGACCGAGTGGGCGGGGGCGACAGTTTTGCCAGCGGTCTCATTTATGGGTTCCTCCAGTACAACGACCCGCAAAAAGCCGTGGACTTCGGCGCCGCTCACGGCGCACTTGCTATGACCACGCCCGGCGACACGAGTATGGCGTCGCTAAAGGAAGTCGAAGCCCTCGTTGGCGGGGGTAGTGCGCGGGTAAAGCGCTGAGAGGAGCTGCCTCACTTGGCATTATAGCTCAGGGCTTCCTTTCGCAATGCTTATCGGGTGGCTTAAGCAGCCGGAGCATTAGGAGCCGGGGCATCCTTCTTGACTGCCGCCTTCACCTCGATGTGCAAGTCGCGGAGCTGGCGCGGGGTAACGCTGCTGGGGGAGTCGGTCATCAGGCAGACGCCTTTCGCGGTCTTCGGGAAGGCGATGACGTCGCGGATGCTGGAGGTGCCGCAGAGGATGGCGATGAGGCGGTCAAAGCCGAGCGCGATGCCGCCGTGCGGGGGCGCACCGAACTGAAACGCTTCCAGCATGTAGCCGAAGCGCAGCTTGGTTTCGTCGGGCGGAATCTGGAGCAGTTCCTCGAAGATGGTCTTCTGCACGTCGGGCTGGTGGATGCGAATGCTGCCACCGCCGAGTTCGACACCGTTGACGACGATGTCGTAGTGCTGGCCGCGAACCTTTTTGGGGTCAGACTTGAGCAGTGGAATGTCATCAGCCACGGGCGCGGTGAAGGGATGGTGGCTGGAATACCAGCGGTTCAGCTCGCGGTCGAAGCCGAGCAGTGGGAATTCGATGACCCACAGGAAATTGAACTGGTCGGCGGGAATGACGAGCTTGCCCTGCGCCTTGAGCACGTCGGCGCAATAGAGGCGAATCTTGCCGAGGATTTCGCAGGCGTTGAGCCATTGGTCGGCGGCGAAGAGAATCAAGTCACCTTCCTCGATGGCCAGTTTCTGCTTCAGCGCGGTCTTCTCGGCTTCGGAGAAGAACTTCACGATGGGAGATTTCCAATCGCCGTTCTCGACCTTGATGTAAGCGAGGCCCTTCGCGCCGAAGCTTTTGGCGTATTCGGTCATCGTCTCGATTTGGCCCTGCGTTGCGCCAGCCATGCCTTTGGCGTTCATCGCCTTCACGACGCCGCCGTTCGCGACGGCACCCGAGAAGACTTTGAACGTCGAAGCCTTGAAATCTTCGGTGAAGTCCACGAGTTCCATGCCGAAGCGCGTGTCGGGCTTGTCGATGCCGTAGCGGTTTAGCGCTTCCTCGAAGCTGATGCGCTTGAAGGGTGTTGGGATGTCAATGTCCAAGGCAGTCTTCCACACCCTCTTTAACAGGCCTTCGATGAGAGCGTAAATGTCCTCGCGCTCGATGAAGCTCATCTCGATGTCTACCTGCGTGAACTCCGGCTGGCGGTCGGCGCGCAGGTCTTCGTCGCGGTAGCAGCGGGCGAGTTGGAAGTAGCGCTCGACGCCCGCGCACATGAGGATTTGCTTAAACTGCTGCGGCGACTGCGGCAGCGCGTAAAAAGTTCCGGGCTCGCGGCGGTTCGGCACAAGAAATTCACGCGCCCCCTCGGGCGTGGACTTGAACAGCGTGGGCGTCTCGACCTCGAGGAAACCCTGTTCCTCCATGAACACGCGGGTGGCGGTGGCGACCTTCGAGCGCAGGCGCAGGTTGCGCGTCATTTCGGGGCGGCGGAGGTCGAGGTAACGGTATTGGAGGCGCAGCTCTTCGTTGACCTTGTTGGCGACCTCGGGGTCGTCCACGGGGAACGGCAGCACGGCGGCGTGGTTGAGCACGCGCAGTTCCTTCACCAGTACTTCGACTTGGCCGGTGGGGATTTTGTCGTTGTTCGTGCCGGCGGGACGAACGCGGACTTTGCCGGTGATTTCGATGACCGACTCGGCGTGCAGGTGCGTGGCGGTGTCGAAGGTTTCCTTGGACAAGTCCTGCGGGTCGAACACGGTTTGCGTACGGCCCTCGCGGTCGCGGAGGTCAATGAAGAGGACGCCGCCGAGGTCGCGGCGGGAGTGGCACCAGCCGGTCAAAGTGACAGATTGCCCGGCGTGCTCCGGGCGCAGTGCGTTGCAATGATGTGTGCGCTTCATGGGCGATGAGCAGTCAGCTTCCAGCGGTCAGCACAGGCTGAAAGAAAGCGAACTCTGGCGTGAAGCACGCGGGATTCAAAGGAAAAATCCGGGCGAATGGGGAGCACAACCCTCACTGCGCCCTGGCTTGGTTTAGCTCGCGCAGCAGGCGGTATTTCAAGGCGACTTCACGCGCACAAAAACCCGCAATGCGCCACCCTTGCAAACCGTCGAGAAAGCCACGCTTCAACACATACCCGCGAAACCATCGGAACGCGGCGTGAGTCCATGGCGCGAGCGGGCCGGCGGTCTTGCCAAGATCCTGCTGCGTCTCAGCCCAGAGGCGGGCGTACTTCTCGCAGCGCGCCCAGTGGTCGTCGCGATCTTTGAAGGAGTGGTGATAGAGGTCGCTGCACAGCCGTTCGATGGGGCCGGTTAGTTCGAGGCGCTCGTGGACCTTGCCGCCGGCGAAGCGAGCGCGATCCCGGCGAAAGAGACGCACAAGGCGGTCGGGATACCAGTCGCCATGGCGAATCCAGCGGCCCTCGTAGAGCACACAGCGAGGCATGGACCACCCGCTAAGGGCGATCGGTGGCTCCGTCGGCTTTAGGCGTAAAAGATCTGCGCGCAACTCCGGGGAAAGTTCCTCGTCCGCGTCAATGCTGAAAACCCACTCGTGCGTCGCCAGTGAAAGCACCTTGTTCTTTTGTCCCACGTAGCCGAGCCAATCCTGACGCTGAAAGCGTGCGCCAAACTCGCGGGCGACACGCTCTGTGCCATCCGAGCTGCCCGAGTCGAGCACCACTAACTCGTCTGCCAAGTCGGCGCAACTGCGGAGACAGCGAGTGAGATTAGACTCCTCGTTGAGCGTGATGAGGCAGAAAGAAATTTTCATAGTGCACGCTCAACGCTGCTTCTCCCGGGCGGCCAGTTCCAGCACGGCGAGTGTCTCTTCGACGTTGCGCTCAAGGCTTAACTCGTTTTTCGGCAGCTTCTCAACAAGGCCGCGCTGCAGAATCCAGAAGCGAATGGCTTCTACCACCGCGTTCGTATCGCGCGGGTCGGGGATAATCGTGCCATTCCTACCGGGCGTAATCATTTCGCTCGCGCCGTTGAGCGAACTGGTGATGACTGGCAAATCGGAGGCCAGTGCCTCGGCGACGACGTTAGAGGAGGGCTCGTAGATGGGCAGGAAAACCAGCATGTCGGCGGCGGCGTAAGCGTTCTCAACATCGCTCATCGGCCCGGTAAAAATGGCGCCCTCCGGCACCGCAAAGGGTGGTTGACCCTTGCCGACGATGAGCAGCTTAACGCCCGAGGCCTTTAACTGGTGCAACGCGCGCAGCACGAAGCGCAGCCCCTTGCGCTCCCAACCGGAGCCAACGAACAGCAGCAGCGTGTCATCGGGCTTGATGCCGAAGCGTGCGCGCGTCGCGTTGCGCTGGCCACCGCGATAGCGGTCAAGATCAACGCCGTTGCGGACGAGATGAATGCGATGCGCGGGGAATTGGAAGTGCTTCAGGATCTCCTGGCGCACCATTTCCGAGTTCACAATCACGTGCCGGGTATTGACAGGATCGAAGGTGCGCGCCTCCAGCTTCAGCATGTTCCGGTGGAAGCCGCCGGCGCACACGAACGGCCGCCGCCACCATTGCGCGAACTGGTGCCGGCGCTCCAGCCAGACGCGATGCACGCCGTCGCCCGCGCGATAAACGTCCTGGTGGTGCGTGCGCTCCAAGCTAAAGATCACGTCGAAGGAATGCTTCTTGAGTTCCGTTGCAACTGCGTCAGCGAACCGGGTTGCGCGCATGGATCGGTCTGCGCTAGCCGAAACTGCATACAACCCCACGCCCTCAAGCAACCCGCTCCACGACTCCGCGAACAGATGCGGTTCGTGTCCGCCTGCGACCAGTGCCTGTAGCAGCCTTTGCAAATAGAGCTCTGCGCCACCCGTGGCGGAGAACTGCCGGCGAATGAGCGCGAGTTTCATTTTGGCGTGCCGACAAAAATCAGATCCAACGCGAACAACGCCCGCATGCGGAAAGGCAGCCAAGGAAACACCGGGATGCCCGTACTCCCGCCGCCGAGTAGGTGTCCGGATACGGGATGAATTTCCACCTCGCGAAAGTGCGGCTCCAGCTCACGCCGCAGGATCGAGAACGAGTATTGCCGCAGGTGTGAGGGGTCACTCTCGTATTGGTTTCCCACGAGGAAGCGAAGCCGGTTCCGCAGCCGGAAGGCGTTGGGCACCGAGCCAATCAGCCGCCCATCGAGCTTGAGCACGCGCCGGATTTCCCCCAGCGCCTTCTGCGGGAAGCGCACGTGCTCCATGACCTCCGAGAACACCACCACATCGAAGGACATGTCAGGAAACGGCAGTGGTTCATCGTCTACATCCACCCAGTGGCCCCTGCAGCTTAGTCGCTCTTCGAAGAGTTTCAGCGCCGCGCGATCAATGTCTACGCCTACCACTTGGTTGCCGTTGGCGAAATGCTGGGTGAGGTTCCCGGCGCGGCAGCCCACTTCCAAAATCTTCCTCCCCGTGCCGATCAGCTTGATAAATAGCTCCTTTCGGTCATCGCCGCCGTAAAGATAATCGTATTTCCCGCGGCTATGGTGAGCCTCGTAGAATGCGGCGACCTGTTCCTTCTGTGTGTTAGCCATGCGCGGATGTTCCGGTTTTGCCACGGGAATTCAAGCCATCGTCGGGTATTTACAAATGGACTCAGCGGAGTGCGGAAAGAGAATCACGAACGGGCGGTTGGCTGGCTTTGGCAGTATTGATGCGCCTGGAAGTCAGCGGGCAGGGTTTTCCTCGTTTGTTGTATCCTGAAAGTTAGGATGTCCGTCATAGCACAATGATGAGCCCACTCGTTTTACCCTTCTGGAAGTTGGTTCGGGCTGAATTTGCAACCAGGAGCTCATTGTTGAATTCTTGTGAATGGAATTTTTCGTCCCACGTCTGGTTGAAAACAGTTATGCATCGCGCAGTACTCCTTCTGCTGAGTTCACTTTTTTTCACTGGGCCCATTTTTGCCAAGGACGCCCCGCTTCTTACGCCCGAACAGCGGTTCGGAAACATCGCTGCGGCCGAGGAACCAAGCTTTCGTCGGCACGTGGTGCCGCTGATTAGCCGCGCCGGTTGCAGCGGGCGTGAATGTCACGGTTCGTTTCAGGGGCGCGGTGGTTTCCAGCTTTCCCTTTTCGGTTACGACTTTGAGAAAGACCACAAGCAGATGACCGTCAACGCCGACGGTGATGAAAAGCAGGTCCGCATCAACCGCGATCAACCTGCGAAGAGCTTGCTCCTGCTCAAGGGCACGAACGAGGAACCGCACAAGGGCAAGGAGCGCTACAAGAAGGGCTCCTGGGAATACAACCTCATGCTCAAGTGGATTCAGTCCGGCGCGAAGGCCGACGTGGAAGCTACGGGCGAGTTTGGTCACTTGGAAATCACGCCCAAGGAAATCGTCTTTAAGCGCGTCGGCGAGAAGGTTCAACTTCGCGTCCTCGCCCACTGGAAGGACGGCACGGTTGAGGACGTGACCCAACTCACACGCTTCCGCTCGAACGATGATTCCGTCTCCGTCATCTCCCCGACCGGCCTCGTTGAGGCCAAGGACAAGGGCGACACGCACGTCGTGGCGTTTTACGATAACGGCGTGCATCCCATCCCCGTGATGCTGCCGGTGTCGGATAAGGTCGGGCCGAAGTATCCCAAGCTCGCCAGCGCGGCGACCTCGCAGGTGGACCAGCATGTTTCCGCGAAGCTCCAGAAGCTGGGCATCATCCCGAGCGAGACCTGCACGGACACTGAGTTCCTCCGCCGCGTGTCGCTGGACCTCACGGGCACACTGCCGACCCCGGACCAGATCACTTCGTTCCTCGCGGATAAGTCAGCCTCCAAGCGCGCGGCGAAAGTGGATGAATTGCTCAAGACCTCGGCTTACTCGGCGTGGTGGGCCACCAAGTTGAGCGATTTCCTCGGCAACAACGCCCGCGTGCTGCGCGGTAATGGCCAGAACAACTACGGCGATAAGTTCAGCCGCCAGTGGTATGACTGGATGAAGGAGCGCATCGCCAAGAACGAGCCTTATGATAAGATGATGGCAGGCATCATCCTTGCCACGGGCCGCACCAAGCCCGGGCAGACCTATGAGGAATTCGCCCGTGAGATGTCCGGCTACTTCCGCGCCGAGAACCCGTTGAACTTCGCCGAGCGGCCGAACATGCCTTACTTTTGGCAGCGGCAGAATCTTCAGAAAGCTGAGGACAAAGCGCTCGCCTTCTCGCACAGCTTCCTAGGCGTCCGCATCGAGTGCGCGCAGTGCCACAAGCACCCGTTCGACCAATGGACCCAGAACGATTTCAAATCCTTCCAAGCCTTCTTCGAGGGCGTTAGTTACGGCACGAAAGGCGGTGTCGGCAAGGCCCCCCCTAGCGTTCCCGGGGAGACAGTGACGTTTGCCAGCCTCACCAAGGAAATCAAAGACGCTGTCCCGCCCGACCCCAAGGGCACCAATCAAAAAGCCTTGGGTAATGAGTTCGAGCGGCGCGTGAAGGCCGGTGAACCCGCCCCGTGGCAAGAGGTTTTTGCCACCGTTCGCGACTCCAAGGGCAAGCTTTCAGAGCGCGAGATCGAACAGATGAAGAAAAAGAACCCCAACTTCAACGGTCGCGTGCTGACTCCGCGTGTGCTCGGTGGCGAGGAAGTGATGCTTAAGGAATACCCCGACCCCCGCGCTCCCTTGATGGAATGGCTCCGCAGCGCGAAGAATCCCTACTTCGCAAAGGCTTGGGTCAATCGCGTCTGGGCGAGCTACTTCAACCGCGGCCTCGTGGAACCCGCTGACGACATGAACCTCGCCAACCCGCCGGTGAATGAGGGCTTGATGGATTACCTGGCGGACGGGTTTGTGAAGAACGGCTACAACATGGCGTGGCTCCACAAGGAGATCCTCAACAGCGCCACCTACCAGCGCTCGTGGAAGCCGAACGACACCAACAAGAACGACGAGAAGAACTTCAGCCGCTTCGTCATCCGCCGCCTGCCCGCCGAAGTCGTCGTGGACGGCATCACGCAGGCCACACTTTCCACTGAGCGCATCGCGAGCTTCCGCGATGACATCGAGAACCGCGCCATTGGCCCGAACGCCAATGCCGGCCGCGGCGGCAAAGGCGCTTCCAACTACTCGCTCAACATCTTCGGCAAGCCCGTGCGCGAGACCAACTGCGACTGCGAGCGCACCACGGACCCGACGCTGTTGCAGACGCTCTTCACCCGCAATGACCCCGAGCTGTTGTCCGCGCTGGAGCAGGCCAAGGGCGGCGCTTTCGTCGAGGAGGTTCGCAAGGCGACCAGCCCAGCCCGCAGCAACAAGGCAGAATTGGCCCAGTTGGAGCTAACCATCCGCAAGCTTGAGGCGAAACTGAAAGCGAATCCCAAGGGCAAGGAGCAACTCGAAGCCGAACTGAAGCAAGCGAAGGAGAAATTTGCGAAACTCCAGCCCGTCCCATCTACGGAAAAAAGCGCGCCGGCCAAGCTTGAAGACTACATCACAGAGGTCTTCCTCCGCACTGTCAGTCGTCCGCCGACCGCCAGGGAAATCGAGCAGGCCCGCACCGACCTCACTGCCGCGAACTCACCTGCCGAAGGCATCCGCGAACTCCTCTGGGCCATGCTCAACACCCGCGAGTTCATGGTGAATCACTAAGCCGCTTTTCAAGTCAGAAACTAAAACCCAAAAAATATGTCTACTCACTTAACCTGTGATGGAGTTGCCCGCCGCGACTTCCTGCGCGTCGGAGCCCTAGCCGGCCTCGGCATCGGTCTCAGTGACTACCTCACCTTGGCCGGCCACGGCGGGGTGAGCGATGCCAAGGCCAAGTCCGCCATCTTCGTGCGCCTCGGCGGCGGCCCCAGCCACATGGACACGTTTGACCTCAAGCCCGACGCGCCCGAGACGCATCGCGGCGAGTTCAAGCCCATCAAGACCAACGCCGACGGCGTGATGATCTCCGAGCACCTGCCCAAGCTCGCCAAGTGCGCGGACAAGTTCGTCATTTTGCGTGGCGTCAGCCACACGCTCGCCGCCCACAACCTGGGCACTCTTTACATGAACACCGGCAACCGCCCGTTGCCCTCGCTCAACTACCCGCACTACGGCGCCGTCGTGGCCAAGGAAATCCGGGGCACGGAATACCTGCCCAGCTTTATAGCCATCCCCAGTCTCGGCGAAAACGCCACCGGCTACCTTGGCGTGGAATACGGCCCCTTCGAAACAGGCGGTTCGCCGCAGCCCGGCAAGGCCTTAGAAGTCCGCGGCCTCGCCCTGCGCAATGGCGTGACGATGGAGGATGTGGACCGCCGCCAGGACATGGTCAAGCGCTACGACAACGCCTTTGGCGAGTTCGCTAGGGAGGACAAACTGCTGGCCGGCATGGATCAGTTTGGCCAAAAGGCTTACGCGATGATGCGCTCCAGCAAGGCCCGCGACGCCTTCGACACGGGCAAGGAATCACCCAGTATCACCAAGCTCTTCGGTAGCGACCAGTTCTCGCAGAGCTGCCTGCTCGCCACCCGCCTCATTGAGAGCGGCGTGCGTTTCACCAGCGTCAGCCTGGGTGGCTGGGACACGCACAGCGACAACTTCACCGCGCTCAAGAACCGCAACCTCCCGCCGCTCGATGCCGGTCTCAGCGGCCTGTTCACCGCGCTCGCTGCTAAGGGCCTGCTTGAAACCACCGCCGTTTTCGTGACCGGCGAATTCGGGCGCACGCCCAAGGTCAACCAACGCGGCGGACGGGATCACTATCCCCGCGCGATGTTCTGCCTCTTGGCTGGCGGCGGCATCCAAGGCGGCCAGGTGGTCGGCGAGTCCGATGCCAAGGGCGAAGGCCCGAAGGACAAGGCCATCACGCCTGATGACGTGGCGGCGACGTTCTACCGCGCGCTGGGCATTGACTCGCGCAAGGAATACCATACTCGCACCGGGCGTCCGATCATGATCGTCCGCAACGGCACGCCGTTGAAGGAACTCGTGAGCTGACGGACCACGAAGCATTTCGCGAAAGCCGCGCGGTCAGCCGCGCGGCTTTTCCTTTTCCTCGCATTGAATTCCCCGCTCTTGCTGCCAAGCTCACGCCAATGAAGCGAATCGTCTTCCCGTTTTTTGCCTGCGCCTTGGTTGCGCTACTGGCGGCTTGCCAGAAGCCCGCCGCCGGGCCGGGCGCGGGCGCTGCGGTCGACCCCACGGAGTCCGGCCGGCCGCAGCCAAAACTGCCGACCGTCAAGCTCTGGCTCGGCGCGCATGAGGTGGTCGCGGAGGTCGCGCGCACGCCGGTGGAGCACCAGGTTGGCATGATGTGGCGCACCAACATGGCGGAGTTGGAGGGCATGATCTTCATCTTCGATGAGCCAGACCGCCGCGCCTTCTGGATGCGCAACACCCTTGTGCCGCTGGACATCGCCTATCTCGCTTCGGACGGCACGCTGTTGGAGGTCCACGCTGGCCAGCCGCGCAACGAGGCACAGTTGCCATCGGAAAGCGACCGCGTGCAATTCGTCCTGGAGATGCGGCAGGGTTGGTTCCAGCGCAACAACGTTAAGCCCGGCATGGCCGTCCGCACAGAAAAGGGCACGTTGCCGGAAACCTTCCTCCGCCGGCGCTGATGCTGGCTTTTCAGTATTGGTTTAAAACGTCAATCAGCTGACGCAGCCGGCCGTAGCTCTTGCGGTTAAAGCCGACCGCGACCCGTTGCAGGTCGAGGTGTTCGCCATCCTCGGTTTCCTCTGGCGTGGGCGGAATGATGTGAAACGGTTCGCCGGTGACGATGTCCGCGAAGTCCTCGTTGAGCGCGGCCAGCCCCGTGGGCGGGGGCGGGTTTTTGAGCCGGATGACGAGTAGGTCGCGCACAAAGCGGGTCGAATGAAAGTTACGGTAAAACCGCGCGATGTGCCGCACCGCTTCGTCCACGTTGTCGGAGATGTGGTAGAGGCCGGTGTCTTCCGGGCAGATTAATTCGTTGCGCAGCAGGTGCTCGCGTACGTTCTTGTCCCACGTCTTCCAATACGTGCCGGCCGGGCGGTCCACCAGCACAAGCGGCATCAGTTGGCTCTTGCCCGTCTGCATTAGCGTAAGCGTCTCGTAGGCCTCGTCCATGGTGCCGAAGCCGCCCGGAAACAACGCGATGGCGTCCGAGTGACGGATGAAAGTAAGCTTGCGGGTGAAGAAGTATTTGAACGTGATCAACTTCTTGTCCTCTGCGATGACGGGATTAGCCGCTTGCTCCCAAGGCAGCCGGATATTTGCGCCAAAACTCCGGTCGACGCCTGCGCCCTCGTGGCCCGCCTGCATGATGCCGCCGCCTGCACCGGTGATGACCATGAAGCCCGCGTCTGCGATCTTGCGCCCAAACTCGACGGCTAGCTGGTAATCCACCGACTCCGGGGCCGTGCGTGCCGAGCCGAAAATCGTCACCTTGCGCTTGCCCGCGTAGGGCGCGAAGAGTTTGAAAGCGTAACGCAGCTCGCGCACGGCGGTTTGGATTACCTTTACGTCGCCCCGATCCTCAACGTCGTGCAGCAGCTTGAGGGACTGCGCGACGAGGTCGGTCACCAGCTCCTCGTTATGCCCACCGCCTTTTAGGGCGATTAAGTCGCGGATGCGGCGGTCCAACTCGGCGTTGGACGAAGGGCGTGTTCGGCGGGCCATAGGCGCAGCGTAGCTCATAGACTGCCAAAGGCAATGCGTCAGGCTTGCCAAATCGTCCGCGACCCGTTGCCATCTCCCCATGTTCCAATATTTGGCGCGTGCGAATGACAAGCCATGGCAACCAGGCCCCTACGCCGGCGTTGAACTGAAGATTCTTCACCAGCACGAGGTCACCGGCGGCCTCGTCATTCTCCGCAAGTTCGCCGCCGGCACACAGGTTCCTGCGCACACGCATCCCGTTGCGAACGAGTGGGCCTATATCCTTTCCGGTGAGTGGATTGAGTCCGAAGTGAGTCACGGTCCTGGCACCCTCCTCCACGCACCCCGCGGCGAGCGCCACGGCCCCCACTTGGCAAAGACTGAGGTTGTGAGCCTGACAGTGTTTGATGGTCCGCTAACGGTGGCCTAAATCCTAACCATGAGCTCCCAATCAGCTGCGAAAGCGCGCTTAATTAGGAAAGCATCCTTCTTTCGGCTTCTGCCTTGCGCGCTTTGCCTCCTTTTGTGGCAAATTCCTGCCCCATTCGCCGCCGAGCGCGGCATGGTCGCTACGGTTCACCCCCTCGCGACCGAGGCCGCCGTGGATGCGATGCGGCGCGGCGGAAACGCGGTGGATGCCATTGTCACCGCCGGCCTCGTCCTCAGCGTGGTGGACAGCCATAACTCCGGGATTGGTGGCGGTTGTTTCCTTGTTATTCGTCGCGCCAACGGCGAGGTCGTTGCCATAGACGGCCGCGAGATGGCGCCTGCCAAGGCCAGCCGGGACATGTTCTTGCGCGATGGCAAGGCCGTGGCCGAACTCAGCCAGACCGGCGCGCTGGCCAGCGGTGTGCCCGGCGAAGTCGCCGCGTTCCATCAGGCCGTCTCAAAATACGGCAAGCTCCCGTGGGCAGACCATTGTCTCGCCGCCGCGCGTGTCGCCGAGGCGGGCTTTCCTGTCACGCGCAACTTCGCCAGCCGCCTCGCCGGGGCGGCCAAGGACCTCGCCAAGTTCCCCGCCAGTCGGGCGATTTTTCTTCGTCCCGATGGTTCGCCATGGCAAGCCGGCGACATGCTCCGCCAACCTGATTTATCCGTTACCTTCCGCGCGTTGGCGGGGAAGGGCAGCGATTGGTTTTATCGCGGCCCCTTCGCGAAGCACACCGCGGACTGGATGCGCGCCAACGGTGGCCTGCTCACCGAAGCGGACTTTGCTGGCTACGTCGCCAAGCTGCGGCCGCCGCTCCGCACCACCTATCGCGGCCATGAGATCATCGGCTTCCCTCCGCCCAGCTCCGGCGGTGTCCATGTCGCGCAGATCTTGAACATCCTCGAACAGTTCGACCTCAAGGCGCTCGGCGCGGACTCCCCGGACTTCGTTCATATCGTCGCTGAGGCAATGAAGCTCGCCTTTGCTGACCGCGCGCACTGGCTGGGCGACCCCGACTTTGCGCCCGTCCCACGCGGCTTGGTGGACAAGGCCTACGCCGCGCAGCTCGCGAAGCAGATTGATGTGAAGAAGGCCACGCCCCTTCCCAAGCACAATACGCCGCCCAACGCCACGAGCGACGTCTTCGGCAAGCACACCACGCACTTTTCCGCTGCTGACGCCGACGGTAACTGGGTGGCCTGCACCGCCACCATCAACACCAGCTATGGCTCGAAGGTCGTCGTGCCTGGCACCGGCGTTGTGCTTAATAACGAGATGGACGACTTCTCCGCGCAGCCTGGCACGGCGAACTTCTTCGGCCTCGTCGGCGCAGAGGCCAACGCCGTTGCGCCCGGCAAACGCCCGCTCTCCAGCATGTCGCCAACGATTGTGTTACGTGACGGAAAGCCCATCCTCAGCGTTGGCGCAGCGGGCGGCCCGACCATCATCACGCAGACGCTGCTGGCGATCATTCACACGATAGACTTTGATCGCGATCCCGCCGAGGCGCTCGCCCAGCCGCGTTTCCACCAGCAGTGGAGTCCTGACGAGCTGCGCATCGAAAAGACCTTCCCCGACGCCGTGCGCCGCGAACTCGAACGCCGCGGTCACACACTCAAGGAACTCGCCTCAATGGGCGCGTGCCAAGCCGTGGGCCGGGCAAAGGATGGCAAAAGCTTCCTCGGGGCCCACGATCCGCGCGTGGTCGAGGGCAAGGCGGCGGGTTTCTAAATTCTCTCCGGCCGGCGCACCGAGGATGCGTCCTCGGTCAATTCAGTCTCCATTTTTATGGCTGGGTGGAGTCCTTCGACCAACAAGTTCAATTCTTACGGAACTTATTTTGTCTTGTCGGGAACAAATTCCGCCGCGCGCTTCCGGCCTTCGTTCATCTGCGCGACGGAAAGCCGCGCTGCCACGTTGCCACGATTTTTTACGGCTTCCTGGTCGCCCTTTTGCGCGGCGAGGTGCAACCATTTGTACGCTTCCACCGGATCCTTGGGCACGCCCTGCCCGAGGAAGAGCAGTGCCCCGAGGTTTGCCTGCGCGCGCACTTGGCCCTGCTCGGCGGCGCGGCGATACCACTTAACGGCCTCGACTGGATCCTTCGCCACGCCCTCGCCGGTGCCATACATTGAGGCTAACACGCCCTGCGACCGGGCATCACCCTGCTCGGCGGCAGCTCGGAACCAGCGCGCGGCTTCGGTAGGATTCTTCACCACCCCGGCGCCAGTGCGATACGCGGCGGCAAGGTAGGCCTGCGCGTCCACATGACCTTTCCCGGCTGCTTCTGCGTAAAGCCGCGCGGCGGCCGCCGGGTCGCGGGTATCGCCGGTGCCCTTCGCCAGTTTCTGTGCGGCTTGAAACAGCTCGTTTGGCGTGCGCGGGGCTGTCGGACTTGGAGGGGCGTTGGTCAAATTGGGCAGCGGGGAAACAACAACCGGCGCGGAGGAGACCTCATTGGTTTTGGGCAACGCGGCTGGCTCTGACTTGCGGGCGTCACACGCCGCGCCGACCAGCAAGGTTAGGCTGGCCACCGTTGCGATGAGGGCACGGAGGGCACGCCGCCAGATTAATGGCGATCGATTCACAGATTGGGAAATTATGCCGGCCTGGTGAGTAACTGGGAAGTCCAGTCTGCGGACTGACCTCGCGCTGAACTCGTTCCCGCAGAGTTCTTGCCTGATTCACGCCACCAGCGCCTTTCCGTTACGTTGATACGGACGGCTTCAATCCGTGGGAGGATTTCCTCTTTGTGCCTCGCGAGAGAGCAGCGGCTTACTTCGCTGCCGGCTTCATGGTGAGCGGGTCGCGCAGCGGCTGGTCCACGAGGCGGCCGCCGGCGAGGCTTTCCAATTTCACCGGATGGTCCGGATGACCTTTGAGGATTTCCTCTTTCGTACCCACGACGAGGATGACCATTTTATCTGCCGTGAGGAATTTTTTCGCCACGCGCTGCACGTCGGCCTTGGTCACGGCATCGATCTTCGTGCGGTAGTTTTTCCAGTAGTCGGGGTCTTTCGCAAAACGGCCAGTGAACTCGTCGCTAGCGAACGCGCCGGCAGTTGCGCCCTTGGTCATGAAGGTGCGGGGAAATGTTTCAATGAACTGGTTTTTCGTGGTCGTGAGCTCCTCGTCTGTCACCGTCTCAGCGGCTATCTTTTTTATCTCCTCTAGCACGATACTCGTGGCGTAGGCGACGGTGCGCGACTTGGACTGGAACGCGGCGAGGAAGCTCATTGGGTGGTAAACGCCACCGGGGAAGCCGCTGCCTGCAGAATAAGCAAGGCCCTCGTCGGATCGGACGCGATTCATAATTCGGGAAGTGAACCCGCCGCCGCCAAGGATGTCGTTCATGACCTGCGCAGCTTGGTAGTCTGGGTCGTCGCGCTGGATGCCGGGCAGCATGAGCGTCACGCGGCCTTGGTTCACTTCCTTGTCCACGACATACACGCCGGGCGCGGCGAACTTGCGGTCGGTTGGAATGGGAGGCGGGACCTCGCCGGTGAACGGCCACGCAGCGAAGAGCTTCTCCAGCCGCGCGGTCATGGCTGAAGCGTCAAAGTCGCCGTTCACGGCCACGACGAAGTTCTTCGGGTGAAACCAGCGCTTGTGAAAAGCCTCGAGGTCCGCGCGTGTGATGGAATCGAGCGAGGCCTGGGTACTGTGGCGGTTGAAATAGAAGCCATCGCCATAAGCGAGGAAGCGGCGCTCGCGCTGTTCGATGTCCGCTGCGTCGTCATTTCGCTGCTTCATGGCTTGAAGCGACTGCTGTTTGCGGAGCGCGAGCTTGTCGTCTTGGAAACGCGGGGCAGTCAGTACCTCGCGCAGCATGGCAAAGCCCTCGTCTAAATCCTTGGAGAGCAGGTTCAAGCTAACACTGCCCTGCGTATCGCTGACGGCAGAGTTCAGGCTCGCGGCGAGGAACGCCAGACGCTCCTCCAAATCCTCCGCCCGTTTCGACGCCGAACCGCCGCGCGCGAGCAGATAACCCGTCATGCCTGCCAGCCCCTCTTTGCCGGCGGGGTCGAGGTAATCACCCGTACGAACCAGAATGGAAATGTTCACCAATGGTAACTCGCGGTCCGGCACGACGTAGGCGACCGGTCCGGCCTTGAGTGCTACACGGAACTGCTTGGCGTCTGGCGGGGAGAAATTCAGCGCGGGATATTTGAGCATCTCTGGCCGGTTCGGGATGTCGGCGGCACGAGCGCAGAACGCGGCCACAGAACAGGCGATTAACGAAGTGATTTGGGTCTGGTTCATGAGAAATTCTTGATTACTTCCTCTCCAATTCCGCGATGCGCTCGGCAGTCTTTTTCTTAAGGATGTTCAGGAACTGCTGGTTCTTGGCGTCGGCTCTGCCGGACTGCTCCTCCATCTGCTTCAACTGTGTTTTGAGCTGCTCAACGCTCTTCTGCTCTTTCAGCCGTCCGAGGAACTGGCGCACTGCGGGCAACTGCTGCGGTGAGAGGCCGGCAAGGTCCGGATCGTCGCTGGCGCTCTTGCCGGCTTTGCGCACGATGGTAGCGACGTTTCGGTTCTCCTTCGTCAGGTAGGTGTTTGCCACGCGCCGTACATCGGCTGCGGTGACGGCTTGAAGCTTCGGGCCGGCCTCGTTGATTTCCTGCCAGCGGCCAAGGCCGTCGTAGCGCAGGAGCGCCTGCATGATGGCGTGGTTGTTGGCCAGCTTGCGGTATTCACCCGCCGCAAAGTTGTTCTTCACCTTCTGCAATTCCTCCGCTGGCACGTCGGTGGTTTTCACCTTCTCAATTTCCGCGAGCAAACCCGCTTCTAGATCCGCAGGCGTCTTCCCGTCGGTCACTTCGCCGCCCACGTTGAAGAGGCTCGCCCAACGCATCGTGTGCTGCTGCGCGTAGGCTTCGGTGGCGACCTTCGAGCCGAGCACGAGGCCCTTGTAGAGGCGGCCGGTGCGAGTGCTGAGAATCTGCGCGAGCACGGACAACGCGTAAGTGTCCGGATGGCCAAAGGCGGGCGTGTGCCACATGATATCCACCTGCGGGTTGGTATCGGCGTCGCCGTCGAGCCGCTTCTCGGCAGGTTGCTTGATTTCGAGCGTGACCACGTCGGGAGCCTCTTCTTTCCCACGTGGGATGCGGCCAAGGTACTTCTCCGCTAGCGCGGTGGCTTCTTCAACTTTGAAGTCGCCAACGAGCACGGTGGTGAGGTTTTGCGGTGCGTAATAAAGCGCGTAAAACTCATCCGCCTGCTTTTTCGTGATGGCGGGAATGTCCGACGGCCAGCCGACGACTGGCCAAGAATAAGGATGCGACTCCCAGAACATAGCCCAGAACGTCTCCTCAATCCGGCCCGTGGGCGTGGACTCAGTGCGCATCCGGCGCTCCTCGAAGACGACATCGCGCTCGGCATAAAACTCGCGGAAGACGGGCCGCAGCAGCCGCTCGCTCTCCATCCACATCCACAACTCAAGTTTGTTGGCTGGGACGGTGATGAAGTAAACCGTCACGTCATGGCTGGTGTAGGCGTTCATCATCGAACCGCCGTTAGCTGTATAAATGCGATCAAACTCGTTCTTAACGAGGATTTCGCGTTGAGCGTCCACGAGCTTTTTGAACTGCGCCTGCAGCTCTTTGTAACGAGCGGTCCAAGTGTCGGGATTTTGCAGGTCGGCGATTTGGCCCCGCCGCCAAAGCGTCCTCATATTCGCCTCTTCCTTACGCATCAAATCGCGCACGCGCTCCTGCTCGTTGATGATTTCGACATCTTTCTTGAAATCCTTGGTGCCGAGCGTGGGCGTGCCCTTGAACATCATGTGCTCGAAGAGGTGCGCGATGCCCGTGATGCCGGGCCGCTCGTTCGCGCTGCCCACATGCACGACCCAACCGCCCGCGACTGTCGGTTCATCATGGCGTGGCAGTAGCAGCAAGCGCATCCCGTTGGAGAGGGTTTTCTCAATGACGGGCACCTGCTGCGCACGGGCTGAAAGGGTGAACAACGCGAGGACTAGGCAGAGCGAAAAAAGCTTCGAATTCATGAGCGACAACAGTTGACTTTGCGACAAAGAAAGCCCGAAAGGGGCGCGGCGTCAATTGCGGCGCAGAGGCGGGAAACGCCCATCGCTTTAAGCTAAAATTTCATCTACCAAGCGGCGTTTGAGCGGTGATAGTCGAATGTTCAAGCTGTTCAGCCTCTGCGTTTTTTGTGATTAACCACGACAATGCCATTTAACCAGGCCGCACCAGAATTTCTTCCACCACCGCGCGTGGCGGTAGATTGATGGCAAGCAGGGCACAGTCGGCAATGTCCTCGGCCTTCATCATACGGGCACGAGCGGCGGCGTCGGGAACGATGGGGCGCTTGTTGAGCAGCGGGGTGTCAATGTCGCCCGGGAAGATCGAGCAGGCGCGAATGCCATTGACGCGTTCCTCGGCGTTGATGCACTGCGTGAGGCCGGCTTGGCCGAACTTCGAGAGCACGTAGCTCGGGCCGCTCTTGGGGCTGGCCTTGAGTCCGGCCTCGGAGACGATGTTCACGATGGTGCCGGTCTTGCGCGCGCGCATCTGTGGCAGGAAAGCCTGCGCGCAGTAATAAGAGCCGTGAAGATTGGCATCCATGACGGCGTGGTAATCCTCCAGCGAAAGCTCGGCGAGCGAGCGGCGTGGGATGTTTGTGCCGGCGGCGTTCACGAGCACGTCCACGGTCTTGAACTTCGCCAAGACAGACTTCGCCATCGCGGCGACTTGCTGCACATCGCCGATGTCGCACGGGACGACGAGCAGTTGCTTCGCGTGTTTCTTCGCCAGCTTGACGGTGGTGTCTAACGCCGCCTCGCGACGACCAAGGATAGCAACCTTCCAGCCCAGCGCGGCGAGTTTCAGGGCGGTGGCTTGGCCTACTCCACTGCCGGCCCCGGTGACGACTGCGTTCTTGGATGTCATAGCGGCAGGCAGGATGCGGTTCACCCCGCTAGGTGCAAGCGGGAAGGTGAGGTGCTTTCACGAATTGGCACGAAGTGAATCCGTATCACCCCTGAGAAATTCGCGTCTTTCCTCGGCGCTAAGCGCCCACAACCAGCCAAACAGGAAGAACGCCGACCACGCCAGCGCCGGGATATAGAGCCCAAACTCGACGAAGGCCTGCAACGCCCAGCCCAGTAGCCCGAGCCACACCGCGAGCAACGACCATTCCTCCCGCACCCGCCGCCATAGCATCACGAGCGAAGCCCACACGAACCCGCCGAACGCCGCGAACCCGATGAATCCAGAGTCCGACGCTTGCTGGAGGTAGTCGTTGTGCGCCAGTCGGGTCATTTCCGCTTCAGGCCGCTTAGCCTGCCGATACACGGCATAAAACGTCCCGGGGCCGCTGCCGAGCAGTGGCTTGTCGCACGCCGTCTGCCATGCGACGACCCAGTAGTCGAGTCGTGCGTTCGCACTGCGCGCGCCGCCAGCGAAGTAGCTTTGGTACTTCCACGCGAAGCCCGCCAACCCACCCATCAACACCGTGGCGACCAGCCCGATCTTGAGTGATTTGGGCAGTGGCAAATGCAGCAACGCCACGCCGCCGACCACAAGTGCGATAAGCCAGCCCGCCTTAGATCCTGACCAATAAAGACAGGCCAGCCCCATGTAAGCCACGAGGCCGACGAGCACCCCGCGCGTGACATTTTGCAGCCTCTCACCGACCGCCCAAGCTGCCGCGAGCGCGCCGGGGAGCAGCAGCAGCACTGCGCCGGCGAGTGCATTGGCGTAGCCGAAAGTGCCGAAGATCCGACCCTTCGCCAGCCGGGGGAGCAGGTCGGGGTTGGTGGTGAGCGTGCCGTCGGGTTTGCGCACCAGCAGCCGGCTTACTTCCAACTCCCGCAAGTGATCGGTCGGCACATCCTTCCAGCCATTCTTTTCGTTCTGCTCGAAAAACTCCCGGTTCGCTGCAAGCCCACCGTATTGCTGGCGGAAGCCCGCTCCGAGCATCACTAACAAGCCGGCCAGCAACCCCAACCACACGCGTCGCGCACTCGGAGATCCGCCCACGCTGAGGCCTATCGCGAAGCACACGCACGTCGCTGTAAACTGTGGCAGGACGACGCGCGTCAACGCCGGCTCGACCGTGGTCGTTGCCGCCAAGAACTGCCACGCGAGCCAGCCCGCCGGCAGCGCGAACGCCCACCATGGCACGCCGACGGGTCGTCGCCACTTCAACGCGCCGAGCAAAGCGATTCCCGCCAACACGACGTAGCCCCAGGTCGCCGGCCAGGTCTCGAACAGGAATTCTCCCGGCGACTTCGGTGGCGGCGCGACGTGGTCGAGCAGCACGGGATTGCCAAGCTTGAGCAGGACGAACGCGAGGAACGCGCCCGCAACCGCCGGCCACCAAGCCCCACGAGCGGCGGTGGCATTTGAAGCGGGTTGAATCGCGACCGGCATTGGGCGGACGCTAACAATCACCCACGCCACAAGCCAGCTCTGCTTGGGGGCAAACAGTTTGGCTTCAATGATTGAAAAGAATATCTCCGCGACGAGATACAGAGAACCTAAGGAAGCACTACGGCGAAATTCTTTAAGAGTAAGCCGGGTTTTTCCGCGGCAAGACTGCCGGCCTTTTGGTGATGGCCTCTATTTCCTCAGCCGCGCCATGAAGCCGGGGTCGGTGCCGGCGAGGTCTGCGCGACGTTGTGCAGCTAGCAGCGCCCCATACACGCGCACGTCACGTGCGAGCATCGTGAGCCGCTGGCGGAACGCCTCCGTCGCCGTGCCGTCCTGCACGTCTTCCTTGTCCGAAAAGGTCACGCCATACGGCAGTGCCCATGCGTAGCATTGTCGCGCAACGGTGCGCACTTGGTCGTGGACGGTCAGGCCCTTGTCGAACGACCCGACCACGCTGGCGAAGAGCTTGCCGGCGTATTCCTTCCAGAAATGATCGAGAAAGTTCTTAAGCGCACTGCTCATGCTGCCGTGGTAATCGGGCGTGCACAGCACCAGCACATCCGCCCGCTCGACGCGGGCCTTGAGCGCGGCGAAGTCCGGCGCGGCCCACGAAGTTTCCGGGTTGAACAGCGGCAGCGGCGTTTTCTCGTAGTCAAACGTGTCCACCGCACAGCCGGCATCCGCCAGTAGCCGGGTCGCCTCTTTGGCCACGACGCGGGTGGACCCTTTTTGGCTGGTGGTGCCGATGACGAGGAGGACGCGTGGTTCCAACATGGCGGCACGTTAAGGCCAGCCGCGCCTGGCTGCAACTCGCAGCTCGCCATTGTCTTTTCGCCGCCAACCAGTTATTAAAACCTCTTAGATGACCTTGACTCCCAATCGTCGGCTTGCGCTGGTCGCCGGCGTGACATTAGCGCTGGATCAACTCACGAAATTTGCCGTGTTGCAATTCCTTGGTTACGCGCAGGAACGGGTCGTGATCGAAGGTTTCTTCAAGTTTGTTCATTGGGGCAATACCGGTGCGGCGTGGAGCATGTTTCAGAACAATAATGAGTTGCTCACCATCGTCGCCCTGCTGGCGCTGCTGGCGCTCTTTCTTTCGCGGCACCACTTCGGTGCCGAGCAGCGGCTCGGCCAATGGGCGCTGGGCCTGATGTTTGGCGGCATCGTGGGTAATATCATCGACCGGATCGTTCATAAGCACGTGGTGGACTTCATCTATTTTTATGTCCAGACGCGGAGCGGGAAGGAGGCCGGATTTCCTGCCTTCAACGTCGCCGACAGCGGCATTTGCATCGGCGTGGGCCTGATGTTTTTGCTTACTTGGCAGTTGGACGGGAAGCAGCCAGACCAAGGAATTGCTACTTCGCCAGAGACTGGTGCTAAAGAATCCCCGCCCGCTGCGTCAAAAGAGGGTTAACCGTCCCGTGCGTTGGATGATATGTTCGTGAGCTCTTGGATTGCGATATGGCATTGGCCTGTTGTGCGGGTGGTTTAAGGCGGTTGAGAACTGCCGTGGTTATCAAAGTTGGAATGTCCTTTATCGCTCTATTAACAATGCCAATTGTTTGCCATGCGCCTGCCACTGGTTGCTAGTTACGGTTCACAAATCGTTTTGCAGCTCACGTTTGGCGTAGCTGTCTCGCTTGCTGCTGACTCCGCGACGCAGCTCATTTCTCCCCACTTCAAGCCGCCGAGAGAATTCTCCGGCCAGCTCGGCAGCTATCGTTCGCCGTTGCTCTTCAACGACGGTTCGCGCGTGAAATCTGCCGCCGACTGGCCGCGCCGCCGCGCTGAAATACTCGCGCAATGGCATAACCTTATGGGGGCTTGGCCGCCTTTGTTGCAAAGGCCAAAGTTTGAATACCTTGATTCAAGCAAACGTGACAACTTTACCCAGCACCGCGTCCGGGTTGAGGTTGCCCCCAACGTCTTTGGCGAGGCATGGCTGCTTATCCCCGACGGCAATGGGCCGTTCCCGGCTGTGCTAGTTCCTTTTTACGAGCCGGAGACGAGCATCGGTCTCGGCAAGAATCTGGGTCGCGACTTTGCCGCGCAGCTCACGCGCAAGGGCTTCGTCTCTCTCAGCATCGGCTCGCCCGGCGGTGACGCCCGCAAGCCCGAACCAGGCCGCGAATTCTGGCAGCCACTGTCTTTTCTGGGTTACATCGGCGCGAATTGCTGGCACGCGTTGGCGAGCCTGCCGCAGGTTGACCCTAAACGCATCGGTGTGGCCGGCCACAGTTACGGCGGCAAATGGGCGATGTTCGCCGCGTGTTTTTACGACAAATTCGCCGCCGCTGCGTGGAGCGACCCGGGCATCGTTTTCGACGAAACGCGCGGCAGTGTGAACTACTGGGAGCCTTGGTATCTGGGTCGCGATCCGCAGTTCACGCGCAAGCCCGGCCTCATCCGTCCCGACAGCCCGCGCACCGGGGCTTACAAGACAATGATTGAGACGGGCCGCGACCTCCACGAAGTCCATGCGTTAATGGCCCCGCGCCCGTTCCTAGTAAGCGGCGGTAGCGAGGATCCGCCGAGCCGTTGGATTCCGCTCAACCACACCATTGCCGTAAATGACTTGCTCGGGGTAAAGCATCGAGTCGCCATGACCAACCGAAACGATCACTCGCCAAACGACGAGTCAAACGCCGCACTTGTCGCCTTCTTCGAGCACTTTCTTAAGCCCGCGAAGTGAGCTTACTACGTTGGCCTGGGGCCATTTTGCTATCACTTTTACTTGCCTCCCGCGCCTGCTTTTCCTGACACTCTCGAAACTAATAAGTAACCAACTAGCAAAAGGCCACACCATGTCCGTCCGTCGTCTCCCCGTTTACATCCTAGCTGATTGCTCTGGCTCCATGAACGGCGCACCCATCGAGTCCGTCAAGTCCGGCATTCGGTCCCTCCACAGCGAGCTGATGGGTGATCCCTCCGCCGTCGAGTGCGCATACCTGAGCGTCATCACTTTTGACGCCAACGCCCAGCAGGTCGTTCCACTTACGGAACTCACTAGCTTTGTCCCGCCTGACATCCGGGCCGGTGGCACCACTTCCTTTGGAGCAGCCCTTAAGCTCCTCATGGACTCAATTGACCGCGAGGTGCAGAAGACCACGCCTGAGAAGAAGGGTGATTGGAAGCCCCTCATCTTCATCTTCACCGATGGCGAGCCGACTGACGACTGGGAAGCCCACGCCGCTAGCATCAAGCAGCGCCGTCCCGGCAACCTCATCGCCGTGGCCTGCGGCGAAAAAGCCGATCCCGCCGTGCTCAAGCAATGCACCGAGACCGTCCTGGTGATGAAGGAAATGACCCCGGACGCCTTCAAGCAGTTTTTCAAGTGGGTCAGTGCCTCAATCAAGCAAACCAGCCAGAAAATCGGTGCACCTGCCCCGCCCCCCGGCGAGATGCCCTTAGTTTCAGCTGCCTCCGGTGCGCCGGCGGCCCCCGTAGCCGAGGGCATCGCACTCCCACCACCTCCACCACAGATTGTGATTCATCCTTGAAAGGAACTCGAGGGGATATCTTGGAAATCAGGGGAGGCTTCAGTCGGGCCTCGGCAATGGCGCAATGCAAGTAGTTTAACTGGTTGCGTCAAACTCTCCGGACACGGAAAGTGACCTTCAAGTAAGCGACTTGATGCAATTGAACGAGAGCTACGACTCTGGGAGTCGTGATTTATTAGTGGCACTCCACATGGTGGAAAAATTGGCGATTAAAATGCGGTTTGATTGCGCAGATGTCCGGGTTAAGGCGGCGGTGTCATGAATTGATCATCTCACTTCGCAGTCTGCCAGTGCGCGGCCTTGGCATCATGCAGCGGCCCCAGACCGAAGGGAAAAATGGTGTGAGTCATTTATTTTAGCCGGAGTTTTAATTGCCCTCTCTGAATTTGAGCTTCGCCTCCCTTATCTTTTCCGGGCGCGACTGGCTGGTGCCGGTGTTGGCACTGGCGGGTTTCGGCCTCGTGGTGCTGATTTGGGGTTATGCTCGGGCAGAGGTGGACCGTGGACTACGTGCCGTCTGCGTGTTGCTTAAGGTTCTCGGTTTCGCTGCGCTCGCGCTCTGCTTGCTAGAGCCCCTGTGGACTGGCCAGCGGGCGAAACCCGGCGCGAACTTGCTCGCGGTCGTCGCAGATAATAGTCAGGGCATGCAAATCCACGACCGGGGCAACTCCCAAAGCCGGGGCGAATTTCTCCGCGATGTGCTCGTGGGCAAGAGTGCGGACTGGCTCTCGAAGCTTCGTGAAAACTTCGAGGTGCGGGGCTACGTCTTTGACTCCCGACTCCAGCCCAGCACGGACTTCACGGAACTCAGCTTCGACGGGCGCGCTTCCGCCATTGGCAGTG
>Ga0194129_10000719_pt1 | contig 60569 bp, 51 predicted proteins | sample TA2KigCa35mmetaG_FD_150862 | JGI IMG/M metagenome (GOLD analysis project Ga0194129, IMG submission 150862) | Freshwater microbial communities from Lake Tanganyika, Tanzania - TA2015038 Kigoma Deep Cast 35m | ecosystem: Environmental > Aquatic > Freshwater > Lake | place: Tanzania: Lake... | reverse complement strand
GCTCAAAGCAGGCGCGATAGATCTGGAAGCGACCGCGTCGCTCCTGGGTAATCAACCCCGCATACATCAGTTCCTTGAGATGGAAGGAAAGCGCGGCAGGGGTAAGACGCACCGCCAACGCCAGTTCGCCAGCGCTCAGCCCAGTGGACCCCGCCACCACGAGTGCCCGAAAGGCCTGAAGGCGGTGTCCCTGCGAAAGTGCTGCGAGCGCCCGCAAAACGTCCTTCTCATCCACCTGCCACCCTTTCACCGATTGGGAGCTGCTCTGGCGATCGACTGCGGCCAAGGCGTCTCGCGACGCAAGACTCAAGATTTGTGTAATTCTTGAATAGTTTAAACGGTGGAAAATGCAAAGTCAACTCCGAGTACATCCCCGGTCCACCCCGAGTCCACCCCGAGTACATCCCGAGTACATCCCGAGTACGTCCCGAGTACATCCCAAGTACATCCCGAGTGCACCCCGGGTACATCCCGAGTGCAGCCCGAGTACATCCCGAGTACATCCCGAGTGCACTCCGACTTCACCCCGGATGCACGCCCGATGGTTCAAGCGCAGGCCTTCCCCGGAATTGGCCCGCCCACGAAGTGCCGCCTGCTATCCTTGCGGGATCGTCCACGCATGGGGGAAAGCCATGGAAACTGTTGCGGAGCTTCTCGAGGCCAAACCAAAGGAACTGTTCACCGTCGGGCCGCACCTCAGCGTGGCTCAAGCGATCGATTCGATGCGCGAGCACCACATCCACTCCTTGCTGGTCGTGGAAAACCGGCAACTTCTCGGCATCATCACCGACCGCGATTTCCAGCGGAAGGTGGCAAGCCAGGGGCTTGACCCCGCAGCGATCGCCATCGATCAGATCATGACGCGTTCGGTGGTGACGGTAAGCCCGCAAGCGAGCGTGCAGGAGTGCATCCGGCTCATGGCCGACAATACCTTCCACCACCTGCCGGTATGCGCCGACGGCGAACTCGTGGGCATGGTTTCGTGGTCAGACATCATGGAGTTGGTACTTCAGGGCTGATTGCGGCCAACGCGCGCCTGGGCACACCGTTCACGGAAGGGTTGGCGCTCGCCCAAGCTGCGCTAGCGAATGCTCAGCCATACGCCGCGCCAGTTCGGTCTCGGGCACGAAAGCGGCGCCAAGCCCCTCTTGCCGGTAGAGCGACGCCTCCTCATCGCTGTGGCTGCGGATCACGATCTGGATCGCCGGAAGGATTTCGCGGGCTGCGCTCGCCGCGCGGTGTGCAACCACAGGGTCATCCACCGCAATCACCAGCAGCGCCGCAGACCCGAGGTGCGCCTGGATGAGAACTTCGTGCATCGCATCGCCCCCAACCACTGCGGCCCTGCCCTCGGTGCGCAAGGCTTCGACCACCTCGCGGTTGCTGTCGGCAGCGATGACGGACACACCCGCTTCGGTGAGGCGATCGCCGATCTGCCGACCCACCCTCCCGTAGCCAAGAACCACGACATGTCCCTCGAGCATGGCGCGGTCCGTTGTTTGCGGGAGTTCATCAAGATCGTCGATCCGATGCTCGAGCCTTCTGGCGCTCGCCGAGCGCGAGAGGATCCAGAGGCGAACAGGATCCACCACTTTGAAGAGCGCCGGATTGAGCCCGATCGACACGAGCGCTCCCGCCAGCACCAGGCTTCGCCCCTCTTCGGGTAGAAGACCAAGGGCCACACCGAGTCCCGCGAGGATAAAGGAAAACTCCCCGATCTGCGCGAGTGCGGCGCCAACAGTGAGCGCCGTACTCAACGGGTAGCGGAACGCCAGCACCAGCAGCATGGCTGCGACCGTCTTCCCCAGCACGATGATGAGCACCACTGCCAGCAACTTCGCGGGTTCGCGCCAGAGAATCGAGGGGTCGAACAGCATCCCCACCGACACGAAGAAGAGCACCGCGAATGCGTCGCGCAGCGGCAACGATTCCTCCGCAGCGCGGTGACTGAACTCCGATTCGCGCAGCATCATTCCGGCGAAGAAGGCTCCAAGGGCAAACGACACATCGAAGAGTTTCGCTGCCCCGAACGCCACGCCAATCGCCACCGCGGTCACGCCGAGTCGGAAGAGCTCCTGTGAACCGGTTTGCGCAACCCACCAAAGGATCCGCGGCAGGATGCGCCTGCCGCCGACCAGCATCACCACCACGAAGGCAACGATCTTGGCCAGGACCAGGAGCAATTCGGTGATGGCGCCTCCCCCCGGTACGCCCGCCAAAGCGGGAATAAGCACCAGCACCAACACCATCACCAGATCTTCGACCACCAGCCAGCCCAGGGCAATCTGCCCATTCACCGACTGCAATTGCCCGCGCGCCTCGAGCGCTCTGAGCAGTACCACGGTACTTGCCACCGAAAGGCACAGCCCGAACACAAGGCCAGAGCCAAGGCTCCAACCCCAGGTTGACGACGCCAGGGCGCCAAGACCCACAGCCACCACAATCTGCACAATCGCCCCGGGTACGGCGATCGCCTTGACCTTGAGGAGATCGTCGATCGAGAAGTGCAAACCCACCCCGAACATGAGGAGCATCACGCCGATCTCGGCCAGTTGCCCCGCAAGGCCAATGTCGCCCACAAAACCCGGGGTAGAAGGGCCGATCACAATGCCCGCGAGCAGATAACCGAGCAGCGGAGGCATCCGGAGCCGGGCTGCGATCAGGCCAAACATCATCGCGAAGCCGAAGCCCGCCGCGATCGTGGCGATCAAGTTGATGTCGTGAGGCATTGCTGTCGTCTTTCCTCAGTGATCCCGTATCAACCCTACGCCAAGCCCTCGTCTTCAGCGGAATTCCCCGCTCCCCGTTAACATCCCGAATTGGATGGTGACTGCCCCTTAGCAGAGCAGCGACGGTTCGGCGGCGCGTCGGGTGCTGCAAACGAGAACTGCGCAGCACAGGATAACGCAGCTCTGAGCAACGCAGCTCTCTGTAACACTGCTCTGAGAAACGCAGCGCTGAGTAACGAAGCGCTGGGTAACGCAGCGCTGGGCAAGGGCGCGCCCTCCCGACTGTTAATCCCACTTAGTGTGCTTGTTTTCAGGAGACCCTCATGGAACGTCGTTCATTCGTACAAGGCGTGGCACAGGGCGCAGGCCTCGCCGGCATTCTGGCCGCAGGTACTGCGCCGGCCATTGTTCATGCGCAAGCCAACCTGCGCTGGCGGCTCACCTCCAGCTTCCCCAAAGTTCTCGACACGCTCTTTGGAACCGTGGATGTTTTCGCTCAGAAGGTGCGCGAACTCTCCGGAGGCCGCTTTCAGGTCACTACACACGCCCCAGGGGAACTCGTTCCGGCCTTCGGCACTGTGGACGCCATCAAGGACGGCACGGTGGAACTGGCCCATACCGCCCCCTACTACTATTTCGGAAAGGATGAGACCTTTGCACTCGCCTGCGCAGTGCCTTTCGGCCTCAACAGCCGCGCGCTCACCGCATGGTATTACGAGGGCAACGGCCTGAAACTGATGCGCGACTTCTACCGTGCCTACAACATCGTGAACTTTCCGATGGGCAACACCGGTGCGCAGATGGGCGGGTGGTTCCGCAAGGAGATCAAGTCGCTCGCCGAATTCAAGGGCACAAAGTTCCGCGTCGGCGGCTTCGGGGGCCGGATCGTTGAGCGCATCGGCGGGGTACCGCAAAACATTCCCGGAGGTGAGATCTATCAGGCGCTCGAGAAGGGCACGATTGACGCTGCAGAGTGGGTGGGTCCCTACGACGACCTCAAGCTCGGCTTCGTGAAGGTTGCGCCCAACTACGCCTACCCGGGCTGGTGGGAGGGCGGTGCGCAACTCGAACTGCACGTCAACACCAAGGCCTTCGACTCGCTCAGCCCCGAGTACAAGGCGATCCTCGAGGCGGCCTCCACCTATTGCCACACCGACATGCAGGCCAAGTACGACGGCAAGAACGCGCAGGCATTGCGTACGCTCGTTTCGCAGGGGGCCAAGCTCTTCCCATTCCCCAACGACCTGATGGAGGCTGCCTTCAAGGCCTCGATGGATTACTACGCGGAACTGAGTGGGAAGAACGCAGCGTGGAAGAAAGTCTACGACGACTATGCAGTGTTCCGCCGCGACTCTTACCAGTGGTTCCGCTTCTCGGAAGCCACCTTCGACAACTTCATGATGCGCCAACGGCTGTAGTTGGCGACTTTCGTTTACCTCGAGGTGCGCTTGGCGATGCCAAGCCACCTCGCCTTGGGCTGATCTGTGGTTTGCCCATCGCAACCCCCGCGTTTGTCGGCGGGAACCGGAGTTGCGGCTCTCCGAGCCTGACTAGTCCTTGCGTGGGGCATCCACCGCAGGCGGCCGAGGCGTCGGAAGCGGACCATCCGCGCCGGGAACCCCGGGCGCCGGAAGTGCACCATCCCCGCCAGGCAGGCCCGGCGGAGGCAATGCGGGAGGAAGATCCGCAGGAGGTGGAACCGCCAGCGAGTCGAGTGCCTTTTCCACATCCACTTTCTGGCCCTCGTCGAGCCCGTCGGTTACGAGCGCAGGAAATGCAATCACGACACCCACCATGATCAACTGGAGCACGATGAAGGCGATCGACCCCTTGTAGATCTGGCCGGTGGTGACTGCGGGAATCATTTCGCGGGTAACCCGGTCGCGGTATTCCTTCTTCGCCGCCACGCTGCGCAGATAAAAAAGAGCAAACCCGAAGGGAGGCGTGAGAAAGGAGGCTTGCAGGTTCATCGCGATCATCACCCCGAACCAGATCATGATCGCGTCAACCGAAGTGCCTGGAGGGAAAAGTTCCGGCAGGATCTTTGCCGCCACCGGCGAGAGGATCGGGATCACAATGAAGGCGATCTCGAAGAAATCGATGAAACATCCCAGAATGAAGATCAGGATGTTTACAACAATGAGAAAGCCCAAAGCTCCGCCCGGCATGCTGTCGAAGAGGTGCTCCACCCAGATGTGTCCATCAGCCGCGTTGAAGGTGAAGCTGAAGACTGTGGAGCCGATCAGGATGAACAGCACGAAGGTGGACAGCCGCGCAGTACTGTCGAGCGCCTGCTTGAGCAGCGCAAAGTCGAGGCGCCGTCGTGCCGTGGCCATGATCAGCGCACCCACCGCCCCCATTGCACCGCCCTCGGTTGGGGTTGCCACTCCGAGAAAGATCGTACCGAGCACCAGAAAGATCAGGACGAGCGGCGGGATGAGAACGAAGGTCACCTGTTCGGCCAGTTGCGAGAGAAGTCCGAGGCCGGTGCCCCGGTTGAGGAGTGCCAGCGCGAGCGCGAGAATAGACGCCACAGTCATCGACATGATGACAATCTCATCGCCGTGCGCATCCATCGTCCGACCGGTCCACTGCTTCATCAGTCCGTCGTGGAACTGCGCCCATACGATGCCCGCGGCGGCGCACAAAACAAGGAGCATCAGCAAGGAGCGATGTCCGCTAGCCCCGTTGGCTTCGCGGTAGATGCGCGCCTCTGGCGGCAGCGCGGGCACCCAGAAGGGCTTCACCACCGCAACCGCAACAATGAAGCAAAGATAGAGGCCCACCAGAAGCAGGCCCGGCACCAGAGCACCCGCATACATGTCTCCCACCGACCGACCCATCTGATCGGCCAGTACGATCAGCACAAGCGAGGGGGGAATCGCCTGGGCCAGGGTGCCTGAGGCGGTGATGGTTCCAGTGGCGATCGTTCGGTTGTAGCCGTAGCGCAACATGATCGGGAGCGAGATGAGTCCCATAGCGATCACCGCTGCGGCCACTACCCCGGTTGTGGCCGCCAGCAACGCGCCCACCAGAATCACTGCCACTGCGAGTCCGCCTCGAAGCGGACCAAACACCTGCCCGACCGTTTCGAGCAGGTCCTCGGCCATCCCGGAGCGCTCGAGAATGATGCCCATGAAGGTAAAGAAGGGAATCGCCAGCAGGGTCTCGTTGGACATGATTGCCACAACCCGCTGCGGCAAGGCCTGAAACAGGTTCGCCCCGAAGAGATCCAACGTCATGCCGATGTAGCCAAAGAGCAGGCCGGTGGCAGCAAGGCCGAAAGCAACCGGTATGCCGGTGAGCAGAAAGACCAGCAGGCCACCAAACATCAGTGGAACGAAATTCTCGGTCACGAAGGCAGTCATCGCTGCGACGTCATGCTCTGGACGCAGCGGGATCGGCCCGGGATGACAAATCCTCGGCCATCAACTCCTCGTCGGAGCGGTGGTCATCGTGGGAAAAGGGCTCGTTGATCACCCCTGAAAGGAAGGCGATGCGCTTGATGAGTTCCGAAAACGCCTGCATGATCAGAAGGCCGAATCCGAGTGGAACCAGCAGGAGCACCGGCCAACGGACGAGACCGCCGGCATTGTGACTCACCTCGCCCGACACCCATGCGCGTGCAAAGAGCGGCCATCCCAGATCGATCATGATCACCGAGAGCGGGATGGTGAACACCGCAATCCCTGCGGCGTCGATCCAGGCGTTTGTTCGCTTCGACAAGCGGGAGGAGATGAAGTCGATGCGCACATGCGCGTTCTTGAGCATCACGTACCCGGCACCGAGCATGAAAACCGCCGCGAAGATGTACCACTGGATCTCGAGAAAGGCATTCGATCCGATGTTGAAGCCCTTGCGCATGATCGCGTTGCCCGCGCTGATCAGCACCGTCACGAGCACAAGCCACATGGTGATCCGACCGATCAGGTTGTTGCATCGGTCGATTACGCTGGAAATCCCCAACAATGGCCGCATGGTTCAGCAACTCCCCAACGAATGTTCAACGCTTCACTACGTCTGCACGAGGCCACTGCGCGAGCGAAAGTCAACGGAACCCAATTTTCTGATACCAATTCGGCGCTTGCGGGCACCAGTCCCCGTTGAAGCGTGCAGGCGTATTGTTTCATCCGGGCTGCAGCATGCCCTGCGGTTTGCCACTGGCCCCCACCCCACGACCAAATCCCGTAACGCACCCTGCCGACTACCTCAGGCCGTTTACGCATGATCGATCGGCTTCGCCGCATGATGCCAACAAAGGAGGCTGTCCAGCGGAATCGCTGGCTGCGGTGGATGGGCCCGCGGCTCCTTCACCCACAGTTGTGGACTTTCCACCGGCGAAATGTGGCGCGCGGCGTGGCGATCGGCGTGTTTTTCGCCTTCCTGATTCCCATCGCCCAGATCCCGCTTTCGGCAGCCTTCTCCATACTGCTGCGTGCCAACCTGCCCACGGCCGCAGTGGCAACCATCGTCAACAACCCACTGACCTTTCCGCCGGTGTATTACGCCGCCTGGGAACTGGGGCGGTGGATGCTGCACTGGTTCACCCCGGGTGATACACCCGCCACTCCCCCCGACTTTGGGGGGGAGGGCGACGTCGGGTACTGGCTTGCGCTGATGGCCCGTCAACTCGACACCATCGGAGCACCGCTCGCTCTGGGTTCGCTCACCTTCGCCTGTGTGTTTTCCGCCATCGCCTGCGCACTCGTGCATTGGGTCTGGATCCACCGGGTCCGCTCACGGCGTAGACTCCGCGCTGGCGGTCTGTCGGAGCGCAGACCCTGAGCCGCTGTCGTCCAGCGGACCCATCGGAAGATCACTGGCGGCGCATGCCGTGAAGGGAGTCGTGCATGGATCTGTCTCACAGGGTGGCAGTTGTCACTGGGGGGGCCAGTGGCATCGGAAGGGCGGTCGCCGCGGCGATGGCCAAACGTAATGTGAAGGCGGTGGCGCTTGTGGACATGAGCGAGAGCGTTCACCTCGTGGCGGAGGAACTCAACCAGCAGGCGGCCGAGCCCTTCGCCCAGGCTTTCCAGGGCAATGTGGTCGATCCCCAATTCCGTGCCGAGGTCTACGACAGCGTGAGCGCGCGGCATGGACTCGTGTCGCTCTGTGTGCCAGCCGCGGGCATCACCCGCGACGACCTCGCGGTCAGGGTGGATCGGATCAGCGGCAAGGCTCGGATCTACCCCGAGGAGCATTTCCGTGCCGTCGTCGACATCAATCTCATTGCGCCAATCTACTGGGCGCTCGAAATGATCGGCCGGATCGCCGAGGACCGTACCGCGCGCGGGCTCAAGCGATGGCACCCTGAGGAGCGGGTGCAAGGGTCGGTGGTGTTCATCGGTTCGATCTCCTCGGCGGGCAATCGAGGGCAGATCTCCTACGCGAGTACCAAGGCGGGGCTCGAGGGTGCAGCGGCAACCATCCTCAAGGAGGCAATGTTCTATGGGGTGCGTTGCAGCCTGATCCACCCGGGGTTCACCGATACCCCGATGGTGCGAAAACTCGGCCCCGAATACATTACCAAGAACATCCTGCCCTTTACCCAGCTCGGGCGTTTGATCAGTCCCGAAGAGATCGCCGACGCGATCTGCTTCATGCTCGCGAACTCCGCAGTGAGCGGCGAGTTATGGGTTGACGCGGGCTGGCACGCGAGCGCCTGAACCGGTTACCGTTCAGGCGTACTTCACCGAACAGCCGTACGGCGTGGTGCTCGGTGTGGTAACCGGCTTTCCAGCCAGCCCCTCCTCCAGCGCCTGACGAAGCAATGGAGTGGCCTTGGGGACGTCGGCGGTGTTCGCTGAGCGGATGCTGTCGATGGCTCCGTGGTACACGATCACTCCGGCTGGATTGATGAGCACCATCTGCGGTGTGGTTCGCGCGCCGTATGCGCGACCCACGATACCCTGCGGATCGAGCACTGCCTGCGCCGGAACTGCGCGAGCCGACTGATTCCAGGTGCGCATCACCGAAGGCGAGCGGAACTCTGGATGCGCCGGATTGGTGGAATTGATCTGCACCCACACCACCTGGCGCGCGGCGGCAAACTGTTGAAGCGCCTGCATGTTGCCGGAGTTGTAGTGCTTCTGAACGAAGGGACAGTCGGGATTGGTCCACTCCAGAATCACCCACCGCCCCTTCCATTGCTCGAGCTGAACCGTATCACCGTCGAGGTTCTGCAGCCTGAATCCGGGCGCGGCTCGACCCGGTTCGACCATCGCCGCAGCACCTGCAGCGAAGACGCCGGCCAGAAGCCCCAGCAGGAGCGGCAGCAGGAGCCCTGCCGCACGCTTGCTCACGCGAAAAGGATCAAAAAGATACATCACAACCACTCCCTGCAACCCATGTAGGGCCTGAGCGCAACGGGGATCCTCACCCTGCCGTCGGCTTGCTGGTGAACCTCGAGCAGCGCCACAAGCGCGCGCCCCACCGCCACGCCGGACCCGTTGAGCGTATGCAGCAATTCGGGCTTGCCTTCGGCATTACGAAAGCGCGCCATCATGCGGCGTGCCTGAAAACTCTCGCAGTTCGAGCACGAGGAAATCTCCCGGTAAGTCCCCTGCCCCGGCAGCCACACCTCGAGGTCGTAGGTCTTGGCAGCCCCGAAGCCCATGTCGCCCGCGCACAGCAACATCACCCGGTAGGGTAGTTCAAGTTTCTGCAACACCGCCTCTGCGTGTCCCACCATCTCCTCGAGGGCCGCATACGAGCGTTGCGGATGCACGACCTGCACCAGCTCCACTTTGTCGAACTGGTGCTGCCGGATCAGCCCGCGGGTATCGCGGCCGTGCGAGCCCGCCTCCGAACGAAAACACGGGGTGTGCGCAGTGAGGCGTACCGGAAGATGCGCCTCTTCGAGGATCCGGCCGGCCACGAAATTGGTGAGTGACACCTCGGAGGTGGGAATCAGAAAGAGCCTTTCGCGCAGACTCGCAGCCGGCTCCCCCTGCGCCGTACCGGGTTGGAGCTCAGCCGGGGAGCGCTGGGGCGGGCGGGCGCCCGCAAGCACCTCGAAGAGGTCCTCCTCAAAGCGCGGCAACTGCCCGGTTCCGAAGAGCGTTGTGCCGTTGACGATGTAGGGCGTGTAACACTCCTGGTAGCCGTGCTCCTCGCCATGGGTATCGAGCATCAGTGCGGCGATCGCGCGATGCAGGCGCGCCAGCGGCCCGCGCAGCACCATGAACCGGCTGCCGCTGAGCGTGGCCGCAGTTTCCAGGTCGAGTCCGAAGGCGTTGCCGATGGCCACATGGTCCCGGGGTTCAAAGCCAAACTGCGGAATCTCGCCCCAGCGTCGTATCTCCACGTTCGATGCGCTGTCGTGCCCCTCCGGCACCGAATCGTGGGGTGGGTTGGGCAGTCGTTCAAGCCAGCGGGTCAGTGCAAGCTGCGCTTCCTCATTCTGATGGCGGAGCGCATCGAGTTCCACCCCAACCGCCGCCACCTGTGCACGCAACTGCGCAGCGTCTTCCCCTGCGCCCATGCGATTGCCGATGTTTCGGGAGAGTTCGTTGCGCCTGGCCTGCAGCTTTTCAGTCTGCACCTGCAACTCCTTGCGCCTTGACTCCAGCGCATGGTAGTGCGGAAGATCGAGGCCCATGCCGCGACGCTCGAGCCGTCGCCGAAGCTCCTCGGGGGCCTTGCGCAATTGGGCTGGGTCGAACATGGCCCGAGTGTAGCTTCAGCGCCCGATGCGGATGAGGTCTACCCCAGGGGGCATGGTGAAGCGGAAAGCGGAGGACGGCGGATTGGCGATCTGCCAGGTGCTGAATTCAAAACGCATGCCGCGGCCACCTGCGTCCAGGATATGCATCACGCGCGGCGCGCCCTGGGCAAAGCCAAAGCGGATCCTTTCGGTGAGGCCCTGTTTTTGCACCGGTATGGCCTCGAGCCAGGTGAGACCGTCGCGCTCCGGCATTTCGGCAAAGCGAAACGCACTGTGCAGGCGCTCAGGCCCGAGCAGCAGCGCAGTCGGAAGCCCATCCAGCGCCTGCTGCAGCGGCCGCACCGTAACCTGTTCGAGATCGCGGTCGTAGATCCAGAGCGACTCGCCGTCGGCGACGATCAATTGATCACTGGGCGCGCGGCTGTCCCAGCGCAAAAGGTTGGGACGCTGAAACTGCACCCTGGCCACGCCGGTGCGGGCTGGAGCGCCGTCGACCCGCACCTGCTGCAGACGAACCTCAACCGAGCCAGCCTGCACGGTCCGCACAAACTGCTCGAGGTGCCGCAGGCTTGCGGGAAGCGATGGCGCTACCGCTTCCGGGCGGGCCTCCGCGCGGGTTTCTGCGCGGACGGCACCCCCTGGGCTTGAAGTACCTGCGGAATCCCAGGTTTGAACCCTCAGGCAGGGCGCAAAAAAGATCGCGAGGGCGATCGCCAGCCTGTGCATCGATCAGCGCTCATCACCGTCGCGCTCAGGCACGAGGATATCGCGGTTGCCCGCCCCCGACATGCCCGACACGATTCCCGACTTCTCCATCTGCTCCAGAAGTCGCGCTGACCTGTTGTAGCCTATCCGCAGGTGGCGTTGCACCAGAGAAATCGACGCACGCTTGTGCTTGAGGACCACTGCAACCGCCTGGTCGTATAGCGGGTCGGATTCGCCGTCGACCCCGGCTTCCTGGAGCGTTTGCGATAGGCCGCCAAAGCCCACCGCCGAACCTGCGTCAACCGACTCCGGCACGGTTGCCTCCAGGATGCCTTCAATGTATTCGGGCTCGCCCATCGACTTCCAGTGCTGAACCACCCTGTGGACCTCGTCGTCGCCCACGAAGGCACCATGCACCCGTTGTGGTACCCCGGTACCCGGGGGCAGAAAGAGCATGTCGCCCTGCCCGAGGAGTGCTTCGGCCCCCTGCTGATCGAGAATCGTGCGCGAGTCGATCCGCGACGACACCTGGAATGCAATCCGGGTGGGAATGTTGGCCTTGATCAGCCCGGTGATCACATCCACCGAGGGCCGCTGCGTGGCGAGAATCAGGTGGATCCCGGCTGCCCTTGCCTTCTGCGCAAGCCGCGCGATGAGCTCCTCTACCTTCTTGCCCACCACCATCATCATGTCGGCAAGTTCATCGATCACCACCACGATCATCGGCAGTCGTCCGAGCGGTTCGGGCTCGTCGGGAGTGAGCGTGAAGGGATTCGGGATCAACTCCGAGCGTCGCTCGGCCTCCACGATCCGCTGGTTGAAACCCGAGAGATTACGAACACCGAGCCGGCTCATCAGGCGGTAGCGGCGCTCCATTTCTGCCACGCACCAGTTGAGTGCGTTGGCAGCCTGCTTCATGTCGGTGACCACGGGCGAGAGCAGGTGCGGGATGCCCTCGTAGACGCTCATCTCGAGCATCTTCGGGTCGATCATGATCATCCGCACCTGGCTGGGGTCGGCCTTGTAGAGGAGCGAGAGCAGCATTGCATTGATGCCTACCGACTTGCCCGACCCGGTGGTGCCCGCCACCAGGAGATGCGGCATGCGGGCGAGGTCGGCCACGACGGGGTGGCCCGCAATGTCCTTGCCGAGCGCAAGGGTGAGCGGCGATTGGCCCTGCGCGTAGATCTGGGAACTCAGAATCTCGGAAAGCCGCACCGACTGGCGTCGCGCGTTGGGCAGCTCGAGTCCCATGAGGCTCTTGCCCGGGATCGTCTCAACCACGCGGATCGACGTGAGCGAGAGTGCGCGCGCCAGATCCTTGCCAAGATTGACGATCTGGCTGCCCTTCACCCCGGTTGCCGGGTCGATCTCGTAGCGGGTGATCACCGGACCCGGATACGCCGCAACCACATGCGCAGCCACTCCGAAGTCGGCAAGCTTCTTCTCGATGAGCCGCGAGGTGAACTCCATCGTCTCGGCCGAAACCACCTCCTTGTGGACCCCCGGCTCATCGAGCAGGGCGAGCGCTGGAAGCTCGGAAACCGGCGGAAGATCGGTGAACAGCACCGCCTGCTTCTCCGCCTCGGCGCGCGCCGACAATTCCACGCGAACCACAGGCGACTCGATCCGCACCGGTTCGGGGTCTTCGGCGAGGATGCGTCGCTTTTCGCTGACCTGCTCTTCGCGGTCGGTTGTGGCGCGTTCGCCATACTTGCGATCGCGGCGGGCCTGCCATGCAACCCACCCCTGCAGCGCGCGAAACTCGACCGTCGCCCCAATCGCTTCAACGACGGCCAACCAGGAAAACTGCAGGGCCATCGAAACACCAGCCGTGAGCAGCACGAAAGCGAGGAGGGTGAAGCCGACGGCGCCCATCCAGGTGAGGAGCGTGGGCACCAGCAATAGACCGCACACTCCGCCTGCCACAAGGGGCAGCGCTGGGACCAGCTTGAGCCGTGTGGCCTCGAGCATCACGCTGCCCATCAGAACCATGAGAAAGCCGAGCAGACGCAGCGCCTGGGGCGCAGCGCCACCCGCCTGGCGGATCGCACGATCATTTCCAGTGCGCTCACCGTTTCCAGCGCGCTCACCGTTTCCAGCGCGCCCACCGCGCTCGATGCTCTCGCGCAACGCCCGCAGGTCGATGGCCACGCAGGCAAGCAACGCAAAGGCAAACCAGTATCCGGATACCCCGAAGAGGTAGAGCAAGACGTCGGCAAACCATGCACCAACCCTGCCCATCGCGTTGCGCACGGGCTCGAGATCGCCCGCCGTTGACCAGCCGGCATCGCCGGGATGGTAGCTGACGAGCGCCACCAGAAGGAGTCCACCGGCCAGCGCAAAGGCTACCCAGCGCACTTCAAGGACCCACCGCGGAAGGCCGGGAAGCGCGAGCGCAGAAAAGTTCGCCGGGCCGTATCCGGTTACTCGCCGGATACCGCTGCGTGGGGAGGTGGTTGAGGTACTCATCGCAAGGCCTATAATTTTGCGACACATTATCCGAAGCGCAGGACGCAGTGCCGCTTGCACCGCTCCGCAACTCCACCGTGGGCCTGAATTGCCGTTGATTCGCCGTTTTCTTGCAACACTTGCAAAGAAAAGGTCGGCCGGCCCGTACCCGCTACCCTGAGCAACTTCGTCGCAGCCCGGTTCTGCGCCTGCCCCACACCCCGCTCCACTCTTTCTCACGGACACCCCAAACGCCATGCACGCCAAACTCCTCATCCTCGGCTCAGGCCCTGCCGGCTATACTGCCGCGGTCTACGCGGCTCGTGCCAACCTGCAGCCGGTGCTGATCACCGGGCTTGCGCAAGGCGGCCAACTCATGACCACCACCGACGTCGACAACTGGCCTGCCGACCACGCGGGTGTGCAGGGCCCCGAACTGATGGAACGCTTTCAGAAGCATGCAGAGCGCTTCGGCACCCGGCTCATCTTCGACCACATTCACAAGGTGGACCTCGCCTCGAGGCCCTTCACCCTCGCCGGCGATGACGGTACCTACCATTGCGACGCCCTTGTCATCGCCACCGGTGCATCGGCCCGTTACCTGGGACTGCCCTCGGAGTCCGCGTTCATTGGCAAGGGAGTGTCGGCGTGTGCAACCTGCGATGGCTTCTTCTTCAAGAATCAGGACGTATGTGTGATCGGTGGTGGCAACACCGCAGTTGAAGAGGCGCTCTACCTGAGCAATATTGCGCGCAGCGTCACACTGGTGCATCGGCGCGATCGCCTGCGCGCCGAGCCGATCATGGTCGACCACTGGATGGAGAAGGTGGCGCAGGGCATCGGCCGAAACCTCTGGTTCCATGAACTCGAGGAGGTCCTCGGGGATTCATCAGGCGTAAACGGGATCCGGGTGCGCAACAACCGCAGCGGCGCAACTCAGGATCTGCCGCTCTCCGGAGTGTTCATTGCAATCGGCCACACCCCCAACACCGAACTCTTCCTGGGCCAACTCGAGATGGCGGGCGGTTACATCATCACCCGCAGCGGCTTGCAGGGACTCGCCACCGCCACGAGCATCGAGGGTGTCTTCGCCGCGGGCGATGTGCAGGACCATGTGTACCGCCAGGCGATCACCAGTGCTGCAACCGGCTGCATGGCTGCGCTCGACGCGCAGCGCTGGCTGGAGAGCCAGGCGCATGCGCCTTGACGACCTCGCCCGGCTTCGCGACGCGCTCAGGGCCCAGCACCGCGAGCACCGCGCGCGGGTGCGCCTCAGGCGGGTGCAGGAGGAGCGAAACCGCCACGAGCATCACGCCGCCGAGATCTTCCGCGATGCGGTGCGCGACGTGATCCCCTTGCCGCCGAGCGATCGGGCCCTGCACAAGGTGCCCAAGCCCGCCCCTCGACCCCTGCAGCGCGAACGCGACGAGACTCTTGCACTCAGATCCTCGCTTTCCGACGAGATCGACATCGAGGCCCTGCTCAACACCGACGAGACACTGTGGTGGAAGCGGCCCGCAATCGACCCGCAGGTCCTCCCGCGGTTGCGCCGAGGTCACTGGAGCGTGCAGGCGCATGTGGATCTGCACGGGCTGCGGGTGGAGGAAGCGCGCGAGGCGCTGGGCACCTTTCTGGCAGACGCCCGCCGCAGGGAGATCCGCTGCGTGAGGATCGTGCACGGCAAGGGCCTGGGATCGTTGAACCGCGAGCCGGTGCTCAAGCGCATGGTGCTGCGCTGGCTGGTGCAGCGCGCCGATGTGCTCGCCTTCTGCCAGGCGAGGCCCAACGATGGGGGCGCGGGTGCGCTGGTGGTGCTGCTGGCAGGACCCGCAAAAGTGCCGCCGCCGGACTAGACCGCCGCTTCTCCGGTCTCTCCAGTGCGAATCCGGATCACTTCCTCAACACTCTCCACGAAGATCTTACCGTCGCCGATCCTGCCGGTGCGCGCGGCGGCCACGATCGCCTCGACCGTGCGTTCCACCATGGCAGAGGCAACGATCACCTCGATCTTCACTTTCGGGAGGAAATCCACCACATACTCGGCACCGCGATAGAGTTCGGTATGCCCTTTCTGGCGCCCAAAGCCCTTCACTTCGCTAACCGTGAGGCCGGCAATACCCACCTCGGCAAGGCTCTCGCGTACCTCGTCGAGCTTGAAAGGCTTGATGATGGCCGTGATCCGTTTCATTCAAGGTCTCCTTGCGGGTTGATTCCCTGCCACCTCAGGCGGGTGGCTCAAGGTGGATAGTATCCGCTTTGTCGCGGGTCATTCCGCGCGCAGTGCAAACCCGCTCGTGCAGGCCTATCCTCCACCGGAATGAACTCGCCCTCCCCTTTTGGCTCAGCGCCAGGCCGACGTGATCGGGTAGCGCCAGTCACGGCCCCATCCCCTCGGCGTGACACGAATCCCGACTGCGGCCTGCCTGCGCTTGTATTCGCTGATCTGCATCAGTCGGATCACCCGGTCAACTGCAGCGCGATCGATCCCCTCGGCAAGCAGATCATCGCGCGAGCGATTGCCCTCCATGTAGAGTTCCACGATCCGGTCCAGAACCGGGTACGGCGGCAGGGAGTCCTGATCGGTCTGTCCGGGTCGCAATTCGGCGCTCGGTGGCCGCTCGAGGATGCGCTGCGGAATCACCTCCGAGCGCTGGTTGCGGTGAGCAGCGATCCGATACACCATCGTCTTGTAGACATCCTTGAGCACTGCAAAGCCGCCTGCCATGTCGCCGTAGAGGGTGGCATAGCCCACCGCAGATTCGCTCTTGTTGGAGGTTGTGAGCACAAGCAGGCCATGCTTGTTGGAAAGGGCCATAAGAATGGTGCCGCGGATGCGCGCCTGCAGATTCTCCTCGGTTGCGTCCTCGGCCAAGCCTGCAAACTCGTTGGCGAGCAACTCCCGGTAGCCCTGGAAGACACCGCCAATCGCCACCTCGTCGTAGCGCACACCAAGGCGCGAAACCATGTCACGCGAATCGATCCAGGAGATGTCCGCAGTGTATTCGGAGGGCATCATCAGCGCCCGCACCCGTGCAGCGCCGAGCGCATCCACCGCGACCGCCAGAGTGACGGCCGAGTCGATACCGCCGGACAATCCCACGATCACCCCGGGGAAGCCATTCTTCACAACATAGTCGCGGGTGCCGTGCACCAGAGCGTCCCAGACCTGCGCCTCCTCCACGGCGATCGGTGGCGGGGCATGGACGAAGCTGCCGGGCATCGGAGACGAGCGCGCGGGCCCGGAGCCCCCGCACCCCGGGGCCCGGGTGAGAGCGGGGCCCCCAAGCCGAGGGTTGGCGAGCGCCTCTGCGCCTTTGCCGACGAGCCCGAGGGCTTCAATGTCCACCACGATCAGGTCAGGCTCGAGGTAGCGCGCCTGCGCCACCAGCGCCCCGGCGCGGTCGAGGGCAAAAGATGCGCCGTCGAAGACGAGTTCGTCCTGACCTCCAACCTGATTGGCGCTCAGGATCGCGATACCGCGGCGGCTCAGCCCCTGCCGGGCCACCTCCACCCGCTGCAGTTGCTTGTTGAGATGAAAAGGTGATGCGTTGAGTACCAGCACAAGCTCAGCGCCGGCGTGCTGGAGCGCCACGCATGGCGCATCGATCCAGAAGTCTTCGCAAATGAGCACCCCGCAACGCACACCGTGCAGCGCAACGATGCAGCTTGAAGCGCCAGGAACGAAGTACCGCTTCTCGTCGAAGACGTCGTAGTTGGGCAGAGCCTGCTTGGCGTAGGTTGCCAGAATCTCGCCATCACGAATCCACACTGCGGCGTTGTGCAGCCCTGCCGGCGACCTTCGGGGCAGTCCGAGCACCAGATCAAGACCAAGCCCGCGGCTGGCGATGCAAAGTTGATCAAGGCTCTGCTCGCAACGCGCAAGAAACGCCGGGCGCAAAAGCAGATCTTCGGGCGGATAGCCACAGAGCGCGAGTTCGGGGCACAGCATGAGCGCTGCTCCTGCGGCCGAGGCCGCGCGGGCGGCATCTACAATGCGCTCGAGATTTCCCTCGAAATCCGCGATGCGCTGATTCAGCTGCGCGGCAGCAAGCTTCATTGTTGACAAGGCCGGATACCGGCGAGCTCCATGAATACCCGAGCCTCCGATTATTGCACGCGCTTTCTGGCCGGCATCGATGCAGTGGCGCCTGCGCTGTGGAACCGGCTCGTCCCGGTACAGCCCGGAAGCTGCCTGGTGCGCCATGAATTCCTCCGGGCCTTCGAGTCCAGCGGCTGCCTTGGGCGCGAAAACGGCTGGGAGCCGGCCCACTGGACCCTGTGGAGCGCTGCGGATGAACTCGTGGCGGCGCTTCCGCTCTACCGCAAGTGGCACTCGTATGGCGAGTATGTGTTCGACTGGGCCTGGGCCGAGGCTCACATGCGTCATGGTCTTGCGTACTACCCGAAGTGGCTGAGTGCGGTGCCCTTCACCCCGGTATCCGGCCCGCGCTTTCTGTGCACAAGCCCTGATCCCCAGTTCCTCAACCGTTGCCTCAGCGACCTCAAGGCGCAGGATGGCTCCTCGGTGCACCTGCTCTTTACCCGGAACGTCCCGGCCGGAGCAAACGGTGCTGGGCAGGGCGAAGTCGAGGCCGCGCAAGTGCAGAGCCTGCAGCGGGCAGGCTTCAGCCGTCGCGACGGAATCCAGTTTCACTGGGTGAACCGCAACTTTGCGGATTTCGAGGACTTCCTGGCGGCCCTGTCGCAACCCAAACGCAAGAAGATTCGCGCCGAGCGTCGCAAGGTGGCCGAACTCGGCATTCGCTTCACAGTGCACCAGGCTCACCACATCAACCCCCAGCTCTGGGCATTCTTCTTTGCATGCTACGAACGCACCTACGCCCTGAGGGGCAACCCCCCCTACCTCAACCTGGAGTTCTTTGAAACGATCCACCGTGAGGCGCCCGCGATGTGCGTCATGTTCGTGGGTCATGATGCCCAGGGGCCGTGCTGCGCAAGCCTTGTGCTGCGCGACGGTGACGACGCCTTCGGTCGCTATTGGGGCGCATTGCGCGACTACCCCTTCGTGCACTTCGAAGCGTGCTACTACCAGCCTGTGGAATGGGCAATCGCCTCGAGGATCCGGGTGATCGAGGGCGGAGCCCAGGGACAGCACAAGATGGCGCGCGGCTTTGATCCTGTGGCGACCGCATCGTGGCATTGGCTACGGCACCCGGCGTTTGCCGAGGCGGTCGACCGCTACCTGCACCGCGAGTCGCAGCACCTCGACCGGGTGCTCGATGAACTCGAGGAGCGCAGCGCGTTTCGCGATGCGGCCAGCGGCAGCCAGGACAATCGCGCGGGGTAGGTGGCGATCAGAAATGCGGTTTGACGTCGGCCTTGCGGAAGCGATCGAGCCCTGCGCGGATCTCGGCTCTGGCCTCCTCCGGTCCGCCCCAGCCACGCACTTTCACCCATTTGCCGTGTTCCAGATCCTTGTAGTGCTCGAAAAAGTGCTGAATCTGCGCCAGGCGCTCGGGCTGCAGATCCTCCGGACGCTTCCAGTGCTTGTAGATCGGCAGCACCTTGTCCACCGGCACCGCCAGAAGCTTGGCATCGCCCCCGGCCTCGTCGTCCATTTGCAGTACCCCGATCGGCCGACAACGCACAACGGCCCCAGTGTGTACCGCGAAGGGCGTGATCACCAGCACGTCCACCGGATCGCCATCGTCGGCGATCGTATGCGGGATGTAGCCGTAATTGCACGGGTAATGCATTGCGGTGAGCATGAAGCGATCCACGAAGAGGGCTCCGGTTTCCTTGTCGACCTCGTACTTCACCGGGTCGGCGTTCATCGGAATCTCGACAATCACATTGAATTCCTCAGGCGGATTACGACCTGAATCGACGCGATCGAGGTTCATGGTGGACTGCTCCTGTGGATATGGATGAATGTTCCCCCTTGCGCAGGGGCTGCCGCCAGGAGCTACCCGTTGGCGCCCGAGACAAGGCCTTGCGGTGCGCCGCCCGCACCGCCGCCAGCAAGCCCTCCCGAAGCGCCTGCCAGCGCCGTGGGCCCTGCAATCAGACCGGTTGGCGCCTCAATCGAAGCAGCGCCGGCCGGGTTGCTCGAAGCTGTGGCGCGCGGCTGGTGCGCGGCCTGGCGGTAAAGACCCGCCGCCTCCTCCATGCGCGCGGTCTGCTCGAGCAGACGCGCAAGCGCAAGGCGCGTTGCCGGGGTGTCGTCGCGCTTGAGACTTTCGCGCAGGTACGACTCGGCCTTGCCCCAGAGCTGTTCCTCGGCGCAGACACGCCCGAGCGCACTCAGCAGGCTCGCCTCCTCGCCCCACGCCTTGAGCCACTGCTCCATCGCTTGCAGTTTTTCCCTCGAAGTGAGGTGCGCAAACGCTGCATACTGGTCGACAGCCCGCGCGCTGTAGCGCTGCCGCATCAGCCGCTCCACGATCTGGGCCGCAGTGCCGGGGTCGCCCGCCCGGCGAAACGCCTCCACGGCCACTTCGGCAACCGGCGCCTCGAGCGACATTTCACGCGGGATCTGCCGCCAGACAGCCTTCACCTGCGCTGGATCGCTCCCTGCGTGGGTGAGCAGATGCCTCCAGGCGCGCGACCGCATCGCCTGCGCGCTTTGCGCCGACACCATCTGCCGGCGCTCGAGCTGCGCGAGTACGGGCAGCAGCGGCTTCCATTGCTGGGTGAGGTCGAGTGCGGCCAGACGCAGGCGCAACGCATGGACTTGCCTCGCTGTCTTCGGCGGCAAGCTGTCGAGCGCCCGCAAGGCGGCTTCACCATCGCCTTCGTCGATGGCACAGTCGGCCGCAAGGAGCGCCGCCTGGTCGCGCAAGCCGAACTCCTCGGCACACCTTCGGATCCAGGCCTCGCGCCGCTCGCTTGCACGCAAGCCGTGGCAGGCACGTGCACCGATCAGCGCCGCGGGCCCGCCTTGTTCAGGAAGATGGAGCGCGAGTTGAGCCTGCTTCTCGGCCCGCGCGAAACGACCCTCGGCAAGCGCCACGGTCGCGTCGCGGAAAGCCTGAAGAGCCCTCTCACGGTAGCGCTGTTCGCGATGCTGCTTCACCCGCCGAGGCAGCGACGTGATCTGCCGATAAGCCCGTATCAGAAATACGAGGCCCAGTACCAGCAGAAGAAGCAACACCACAGCCGTGTTGATCGACAGGTCCACCCGGTAGGGCGGCCAGAAGATCGCCACATTGCCGTGGTTGAACATCAGGAGCAGCGCCACTGCCACCGCAGCAAAGAGCACCAGCAGCACACCCAGGATCCAGCGCATTCAGCGGCCCATCCTGGCCTCGCGGAGGTTGCGCGCGTTGCGAATCGCAGCGAGGCTCTCGGCAAGCGCCTGCTGATCCAGACTCAGCCTCATCGATTGCAGCTGCCGCAAGGTCTCGATCTGGGCGCGCACCAGGCGCTGTTGCGGGTCAAAGAAACGCGTGAGCAGTTCGATACTGCGGCTGGTATCGGTCTTGAAGAGCGCGTCGTTGCGCCACATCGCAGCAAGCCTGGCCCCCATCAGGTGCAGTCGCAACTGCTCGCGCAGGAAGTAGGCCTGTTCGGGCGCCATGAGAAGCGCCTCGGGCTTGTCCACGCGTGTGACCCGGAAGAGATCGCGGACTGCAGCCAGCACGCCCGCTCCAAGCTGCTGGGCGGTGCGGGCCAGATCGCCAAACAGAATCGAGACACGCTCGGCCGTGAACAGACCGACCTCGCTGGCGCCCTGGGCCTCGGTGGGCACATTGGCGTCCGCCGCGCCGCCAGGCACTCCCGGCCCCGAGCCCTGAGGCGCGGGCCTTGCCGGAGGACTTGCCGGAGACCTTGCCGGAGGACTCGCCGGCGCGCCGTCTGTACCGGTACCCTGACCAGGGTCGCTCGCTTGGCGGTCCTCGGAGAGCAAGCGCAAACCGTCGAGCTGTAGGAGGAGCCCATCGAGCTTCTGCGCAACCTGCACCGGGTCGTGCAGCGTGTCGGATCGCAACCGCTCGAGGTCGCGTTGCAGCGCCCTCTGCACCGCAGCGAGGCTGGGCTCGCGCAGGCGCCCAAGACGGATCTCGAACTCGGTGAGCGCTGCGATCGACGCGCCCGCCCCTCCGAATTGCAGCTGCTGGAGCGCGAGAAGCACCCCGCGCTCGAGCTCGTGAAGCAGCGTCTCGGCCGACTCGACCGCCATGGCCTTGTAGAGTTGCTCGAGTTGAGCCTGCTGTCCCAGGCTCTCGTTGAGCTTGGCCTCAAGCACCGAAGCCCGCGCACCGATCTCGCGCAACTCGTCGTGCAACACCCGGTTCTGCGCCTCGAGTTGGAGCATCCGCTGCTCCGAACCCTGCAGCTTGCGCGCCGCAGTGGATTCAAACTGCTCAAAGCGCTGGCTCGACCAAAAGAGCGCCACCGCGCCGAGTGCAACCAGGCCCAGGATCAGCAGGTAATTGCGAAGCGCTCCCGGGCGCACCGACCCGGCCTTATGCTCGCTCGACGGACCAGCTTGCCCGGCGCCTGTCGCCCGGTTGGATGCAGGCGTCTCGGGATCGGCTGCAAGCGTCAGCGGATCGGACGCGGAGGCACCTCGGGGACCGGAAGGCCCGCCAGCAGGGGCGGTGAGAGGCTGCTCCATGAGGCTTCCATTCTAGCAAGTGCCCTCGGTTTTCATTCTTGCAAGTGCCTCCTGTATTTCAGTTGAGCCTGCCGCAAGAATGACCGGTCCCCCGTGACCCATCCGCCGTGCTGCTTCGGCAATGCGCGGATGCGGGCAGACCAGCGGCAAGGCGCACAAGGCAGCCATCACCGCCCGAGCCCTTGCGGCGGAAACTGCCTCGTCGGCGGTCTGCGCCCGTTGCAATTCGGCAGACAGATGCTGAAGCAGCGCGACCGACCCCACAACCCAGACCGCTGGTGCCGCATGCGAAGCAAGGCAGCGATCACCAGCCTCAAGAAGAATCCAAAAGAGCCGCTCGAGCACCTCCCGCGTGAGCGGGTGCCAGGTTTCGGCGTAGACCGGATACACCAGGGTTGCAGCGCGAATCCACTCCGGAAGCCTGCCGAGCGCCTCACTTGCGCGCGCTTGCGAGCAGAACAGGTGCACCTTCCGGTGACCCACCCAGGCCTGCACCGCAGGCTGCCCAAGCAGGGTGGCCAGATCGCGCGAACCCTCGGCAGGCAGATAGCAAGTGGCTTTTGGGTCGTGCCGTTCCACTTCCTCCCGGGTCCCCGGACCCACGCACAGCCAGGCCTGGCCCTCGAGACAGTGGCCAGGCAGCATCCCGCGCAGGCCCTGATGGAGCATCTCGACGGCGCCGGGACTCACGGGCAGCAGCACATCGGCCGAGGAGCTGAGCTCCATGATCCTCAAGGCGTTACCCGCGCTGGGCCCGCAGGCCTGCAGGCAATGCAACTGCAACCGCAGGCAGTGGAGGTCCCAGGGTGCGAGGTGATGCGCAAGGCGCGTTGCCCTGGGCTCGCTCAGGCAAAGGATAAGGTGCTTTGCGACCAACGACGAACAGGTCCGGTCAGAACCGGCGAGGTTCGGGATCACCAGCGCTTGACCGAAGCTTCCACGGCAATCGGAGACGATCCTCGCGGTTCAGGCGCATCATCGTGGGCCGCTGTGACTGCTCCAGGGCTGCAATCCGGCGTCGAGGAAGGATTGCGCGAGCGTTGCTCCGAGCGCCCGCGCATCGTCGACGCTCGCGACCTGGGCTGTGCGTGTGTGGCTCAGCAGCCGCCCGCTCGGGTCGGCCACACATCCCTGCAGACGGAGTTGCTGGCTGACAAACTCGGCGTAGGCTGCAATCGGAACCTTGCAGTTGCCGCCCAGGCGCAGGCAAAGCGCCCGCTCTGCGCTCACCGCGAGAAGCGTTGGCCGGTGCTGGAGCACGGACAGGGTCTCGACCACATCGTGGCGCTCGCTCAGGCATTCGAGCGCCAGTGCAGCCTGCCCTGCGGCGGGCAGCATGTCGTGGAGCGCGAGAGTGGCTGCGATGCGGGTGTGCAAGCCAAGACGGCGCAGGCCGGCTGCGGCAAGCAGGATGCCGTGATACTCACCGCGGTCGAGTTTTGCAAGGCGGGTGTCGAGGTTGCCGCGCAAAGGCACGATGCGCAGGTCGGGACGCCAGGCGCGCAACTGGCTCTCGCGCCGAAGGCTCGAAGTGCCCACCGTTGCGCCCTGCGGAAGCAGATCGCGCTGCGGATACAGCGTGCTCACCCAGGCATCGCGCGGATCCTCCCGCTCGAGCACCGCCGCCAGCGAGAAACCGGCTTCGAGCTGCATCGGCACGTCCTTGAGCGAATGCACTGCGAAGTCGGCATCGCCGCGCAGGATCGCAAACTCGAGTTCCTTGGTAAAAAGTCCCTTTCCGCCGATCTCGTGCAAGGGCCGGTCGAGCACACGGTCGCCCTCGGTTGACATGCCGATCACCTCGACCACAAGGCCCGGATAACACGCACGCAATTGCAGTGCAACATGCTCGGACTGCCACAGCGCCAGGCGGCTCTTGCGCGAGGCGATGCGCAAAAGCCTGGGGGCAGGGCTCACAGTTGGGACATCACGCTGCACACTCAGGTGACGAGGTTGCGCACCACCGACCACTGTCGGCGACTCACAGGCAGCCGATCGCTGAGCTGATGCAGCACAACCTGCCAGTAGGGATCTGTCCCCTCTCCGGAGTGCTCGGCGCTCACCCGCTCGAAGCCCGCAATCGAGGTTCTTGAAACCAGAGCGTTGCGGTGGATACGCACGAACACATCCGAGAACTCGTCTTCGAGCGAGGCGAGCGACTCCTCGATCAGGTACTCGCGTTCCAGCGTCCGGATCGTGACGTACTTCATCTCGGCCTTGAGATACACCACCTGATCGATCGGCACCAGTTGCACCCTTCCGCGCTCATGCACCGAGAGATGGCGACGTCTCTGCGACAGCGCGCGCGCCGCCTGTCCGTTGGTGTCGATCCGCTCTTCGGCCGAGCGCTGCGCGATCCGGCGCATGGTGTCGACCAGGCGAGCGATCCGCACTGGCTTGAGCAGGTAGTCGATGGCGCGTACTTCAAAGGCCTCGATCGCAAACTCGTCGAAGGCGGTCACGAACACAACCATCGGCATCACGATGCGGCCATGCGCCGCGTGTGCGGCAAGGTGCCGTGCAAGTTCGATACCGCTCATGCCGGGCATCTGCACATCGAGAAAGACCACCAGGGGCTTCAACTGCTCGATCATGCCGAGTGCCTCGGCTCCGGATCCCGCCTCTCCCAGCAATTCCACCCTGAACTCGCGGTGCAGATCGCCGAGAAGTTCACGCAAGCGGGCCCTCGCGGGGGCCTCGTCATCAACGATCAGCACCGAGGTGGTTTCAGGCATTTGCGCGTCGTCCGTGTTCCCGGCAGGGGAACTCAAGGGTGAGGCGGAACAGATCCTTGCTGCGTTCCATGTGCATCGAGGCTTCAATATCGTACAGCAAGGCAAGGCGCTGGCGGATGTTCGAGAGCGCCATTTGCCGTCCCACCCGCAGCGCCCCCGCGCGTACCACCGGGTTCTCCACCAGAACCTGCACCCGGTCGGCACGGCGCGAGACCCGCAGCAGGACCCTGCCTCCGCGCTCGGCCGGTTCAATGCCGTGGTGCACCGCGTTTTCGAGCAGCGGCTGAAGCAGGAGCGGCGGTACCAGCGCTCCGAGTGCCGCCGGGTCGATCTCGAACTGCGCCTGCAGGCGATCACCGAGACGCTCTGACTCCACTGCGAGATAGTCGCGACAGAACTCCACCTCATCCGCAAGCGGCACCAGTTCGCGCTCGTCGCGAAGGAGCATGCGGAACAGGTCGGCCAGCCCTTCGAGAACCGCTTCAGCGCGGCGTGGCTCACTGCGCAGCAACCCCAGAACCGCGTTGAGCGCATTGAACAGAAAGTGGGGCCGGATGCGCGATTGCAAGGCCTGCAAGCGCGCGCGGTCGAGCGCGGGCGAGAGCGCCTGCTCCCGCCAGCGAAGCACCACCGCGATCAGTGCGGCCAACGCTGCACCCCCGCACGCGCGTCCCAGGAGCGAAAAGGCGTCGGGTTCGACATGCCCTTCGAACTCCGCGCGCATCTCGCCCGCCCACCACGCCGAGCCGGTGGACAGGCCCGCGGCAAAGAGCAGGAGAAACGCCCATTGCCGCCCCTCGCTCCAATGCTGCGCCCGGTTGCGCAGCAGGCAAAAGAGCGGCAGACCGATCAGGATCGCCGGAAGCACTGCAAACTGCTGCGCTCCCCAACGGCCAAGAGCATCGGCAAATCCGTTCGCGGCACTCCACGCCACCAGCAGCGCCACCACCTCCACCATCGCCACGACACGCAGCGCCACCCCCGGATTGGAGCAATCCGGTAGCAGCGGCACTTCTGTCCTGGCATCCAGAACGGATAGCTCGAGGGGTTCCATGGGCGTAGAGGGCAGGACTTACAATCCGTGCAGGATGAACAATTCACTCGAGCGTCAACAGCAGGGCTGGTCCGCCCGTTTCAGCGAACCGGTGAGCACGCTGGTGAAGCGCTACACCGCTTCGATCGCCTTCGACAGGAGGCTCGCCAGGGTTGACATCCGCGCCTCGCTTGCCCACGCCCAGATGCTGTGTGAAGCCGGCATTATCGGGGAAACCGACCTCGAGGAGATCCGGCACGGTCTTGCACAGATCGCGGAGGAGGTCGAGACCGATCGCTTTGCCTGGTCGATCGATCTCGAGGATGTGCACCTCAACATCGAATCGCGCCTCACCCAACTCGTTGGTGACGCGGGCAAGCGTCTGCACACAGCCCGCTCGCGCAACGATCAGGTGGCTACCGATCTGCGGCTGTGGTTGCGCGAAGCGATCGATGAGCAACGCCGATTGCTCAGGGCCTTGCAGGCTGCGCTCGTTGCACAGGCCGCAAAGCACACCGAAACGGTGATGCCCGGGTTTACCCACCTCCAGATCGCACAGCCGGTGAGTTTCGCGCACCATCTGATGGCCTATGTCGAGATGTTCGCCCGCGACGAGGAGCGCCTCGGGGAGGTGCGCGCACGGGTCAATCGCCTGCCCCTCGGGGCAGCGGCGCTCGCGGGCACAGGGTTTCCGATCCGCCGCGAACGCGTGGCCGAGCTGCTGGGTTTTGAGGCGCTGTGCGCCAACTCGCTCGATGCAGTGTCCGATCGCGACTTCGCAATCGAGTACTGCGCTGCCGCTGCGCTGATCGCGATGCACATTTCGCGGTTGTCCGAGGAACTCATCGTCTGGATGTCGCCAGCCATGGGCTACATCGACCTGCCGGACCGTTTCTGCACAGGCTCCTCGATCATGCCGCAGAAGAGGAACCCGGATGTACCCGAACTTGCGCGCGGAAAGACCGGCCGGATCTTCGGCCATCTCCTGGGTCTTCTCACCTTGATGAAGGGCCAGCCGCTCGCCTACAACAAGGACAACCAGGAGGACAAGGAGCCGCTCTTCGACACTGCAGACACCGTCCGCGACACCCTGCTCATCTTTGCCGAGTTGGTGGCAGGCCTCCAGGTGAGGGCCGATCGCATGCGCAGTGCCGCTGGCAAGGGCTTTTCCACCGCCACCGATCTGGCGGACTATCTGGTGCGCAAGGGCGTGGCATTCAGGGATGCGCATGAGGCGGTTGCGCGCGCAGTACGCGAGGCCGAGCGCACGCAACGCGAACTCGGGCAGTTGAGCCTCGAGGAACTCCGGGGCTACGCAGACGCGATCGACGCCGGTGTCTTTGCGGAACTCACGCTCGAAGGATCGATGCGGGCGCGCGCGCATCCTGGCGGAACGGCGCCTTCAGCAGTTCGCCAGGCCATCGCACAGCACCAGAACCGACTCGCCGGTGCCGCTGCGCCCGGCGGCCCGGCTCCGCCAGAGGCCTGACCGCAACCCTGGAGCCGCAGTCGCCCCCTGAGCCTCAGCGCTTCCGGGGAGGCAGGTCGGTGCAGCTTCCCATGAACACCTCAGCGGCCATGCCGATGCTCTCGCCAAGCGTCGGGTGCGGATGGATCGTCTTGCCGATGTCTGCTGCGTCGGCACCCATCTCGATGGCCAGAACAATCTCGCCAATCATGTCGCCCGCGTTCGTACCCACGATGGCTCCGCCCACGATCCTCCCGTTGTCCGGATCGAAGAGCAGCTTCGTCATGCCCTCATCGCGACCGTTGGCGATGGCGCGTCCCGAGGCTGCCCAGGGGAAAACCGCCTTGTCCAGACGCTTGCCCAGGCGCGCAGCCTCGGTCTCGGTGAGGCCAGCCCACGCGATTTCGGGATCGGTGTAGGCCACCGAAGGGATGACCCGCGCCTCGAAATGCGCCTTGCCGCCGTGCGCAACCTCGGCCGCCACATGGCCTTCATGTACCGCCTTGTGCGCCAGCATCGGCTGGCCCACGATGTCGCCGATCGCGAAAATGTGTGGCTGGTTGGTGCGCATCTGGGTGTCGACCGGCACGAAACCGCGGGCATCGGTGATCACCCCCGCAGCCTCCAGGCCGAGGCGGTGGCCGTTGGGTCGCCGCCCCACCGCGCACAGCACATAGTCGTACTGCGCTTCCGATCCGGTGCCGTCGAGCTTCTCGAAACGAACATGGACACTGCGGGAGTTGGCGTGCGCACCGACAGTCCTGGTCTCGAGCATGATCTGGTCGAAGCGATGGCGATTGAATTGCTCCCAGACCTTCACCAGATCCCGATCGGTTCCGGGCATCAGGCCCTCGAGCATCTCGACCACATCGAGCCGCGCGCCGAGCGTGGAGTAAACCGTGCCCATCTCCAGTCCGATGATGCCTCCGCCGATCACCAGCATGCGGTTGGGCACGAAAGGCAACTCGAGTGCGCCGGTGGAGTCCACGATACGCGGGTCGTTGGGCAGAAAAGGCAGGCGGATCGCCTCGGAGCCTGCGGCCACGATCGCCTTGGCAAAGCGGATTCGCCGCGTGCTGCCGCCCACGAGCTGAACATCGAGCTCCTGTGGACCCGCAAACTGTGCCAGCCCCTGAAGGTGCTCGACCCTGCGGGCGCGCGCCATTGCGGCAAGTCCCGCGGTGAGCTTTCCAACCACCGAGGACTTCCAGCCCCTCACGCCCTCGAGGTCCACCGTGCGCGCCCCGAAACGGATGCCGTGGGCTGCAAGTCTGTCGACCTCATCGCTGAGCGCGGCCAGATGAAGCAGGGCCTTCGAAGGAATGCAACCCACATTGAGGCACACCCCCCCGAGGGTGGGATAGCGCTCAACCAGCAGCACCCGCATGCCCAGATCGGCAGCGCGAAACGCCGCCGAGTAGCCACCGGGTCCGGCACCCAGCACAAGCAGATCGCAGTCATGGACCGCACCCGCGGATACGCCTGCGGACTGTGCGGCCTGTGCGCTCGCGGCTACGCGTGCACTTGCGCCTGAATCCTGTGCAACCGATGCGCCTGCGGACTGTGCGGACTCTGCTGTCCTTGCGCTGGCCGCCGGGTCTGCGGTTCGATCCGGGGCTCGCTCTTCACGTTCTGCGGCCTGCTCGACTCCTGCCACCTCCATGCGCAGCATCGGCGTGCCCTCGGAGACCCTGTCACCGAGCTGGATCAACCACTCCGTGATCCTGCCGCCTGCGGGCGATGGGATTTCCATCGACGCCTTGTCGCTTTCCACCGTGATCAGCGATTGCTCCGCACGGACCTGATCGCCAGGGGCCGCCAGCAACTCGATCACGGCAACGTCCCTGAAGTCGCCAATGTCTGGCACCCTCACCTCGAGGCTAGGCATGGTGGATCTCCCCGGGGTCAGAGCGCAATGCGCCTGAAGTCGTTGAGCAAGCGTCCGATGTGCGTGATGAAGCGGGCCGCAGCCGCACCGTCGATCACGCGATGGTCGTAGGACAGTGAAAGTGGCAACATCAGGCGCGGCACGAAGCGCTCACCAGCCTCATCCCAGTGCGGCTTCCTGAGGCTGCGACCCACGCCGAGGATCGCAACCTCGGGAGCATTGATGATCGGCGTGAAGTAACCGCCCCCGATACCTCCCAGCGAGGAGATCGACATCGACCCGCCCTGCATTTCTGCGGGCGAAAGCTTCCCCTCCCGCGCCCTGGCTGCAAGTTCGGAGGTTTCACCTGCAATCTCGTAGACCCCCTTGCGGTCTGCATCGCGCAGTACCGGAACCACCAGACCGTTGGGCGTATCGGCAGCGAATCCGATGTGCGAATACTTCTTGAGGATGAGCTCCTCACCGTCGAGCGACGCGTTGAATTCCGGAAAACGACGCAGGGCGTGCACCACGGCCTTGATCAGGAAGGCGAGCATCGTGAGTTTCGCCCCGCCCTTACCCTGTTCGTGGTTGAGTTGCACCCGCAAGGCCTCGAGATCGCTGATGTCGGCCTCGTCGTGCTGGGTGACGTGGGGGATCATCACCCAGTTCCTATGAAGATTTGCTCCCGAAATTTTCTTGATCCGTGCCAGCGGCTTACGCTCGATTTCACCAAACTTTGAGAAGTCGATCTGCGGCCAGGGAAGAAGTGCCAGACGGGCGCCGCCCGCTGCATCCGCACCCGTACCCGCGCCTGCACCTGCCGGCCCCTGGGGCCCCGCCGCAGCCGCCAACGGTGCCGGGCTCTGGAGCCGCAGCTTCACATGCGCCTGCACATCCGCCTGCGTGATCCGACCTTTCGGTCCGCTTCCGCTCACCGCCTGAAGCACCACGCCGAGCTCGCGCGCAAACTTTCGTACCGAAGGCGAAGCATGCGGCTTGGCGAGCACCGCCGAAGGCTCGGGCCGATGCTCACGGGGAGGCTCCGGGCGAGGCTCCTGGCGGCGCTCCGGGTGAGGCTCCTGGCGATGCTCACGGGGAGGCTCCGGGCGATGCACCGGGGCAGCGACCGGCCGGGCGTCGACAGGCGCATCCGGCACCTCCGCCACGAGGCGCCCGGGGGGATCGGCAACGGGCTCCGCGGCAGTCTCGGCAACACGCAGCCTCGCGATCAGTGATCCCTCCGAAACGCTGTCGCCGAGTTTCACAACGAAGCTCTCCAGCACACCGGCAGCGCTCGAGGGGATTTCCATCGACGCCTTGTCGCTTTCCACCGTGATCAAAGACTGATCGATCTGCACCGCATCGCCGGGCTTCACAAGGAGTTCGATCACCGCAACCTCTGCGAAGTCCCCGATATCCGGAACCCGGATCTCCACCGTTGTCATCGCATCGTCTCCGTGGATCAGGCGTAGGCCGGGTCGGCCTTCTCGGGGTTGATCTGGTACTTGTCGATGGCCTCGCGCAGCACCGTCGCGTCGAGCCGCGACGCGCGAACGAGGTTACGCAGCGCAGCGAGCACCACGAAACGCCGGTCCACTTCGAAGTGCTCGCGCAACCGGAAGCGAAAGTCCGAGCGCCCGAAGCCGTCCGTTCCAAGCACCGTGAAGTGCCGCCCTTCCGGAACGAAAGCCCGGATCTGATCGGCAAAGGCCTTCATGTAATCGCTCGTGGCCACGACCGGACCCGGACGCGAGGCGAGCATGCGGGTCACGTAGGGAATCCGTGGCGCCTCTTCCGGGTGCAGCAGGTTGAAGCGCTCGCAGGCAAGCGCCTCGCGACGCAACTCGGTAAAACTGGTTGCACTCCAGACATCGGCCGCCACGTTCCAGTGTGCCTCCAGCATCTCGGCGGCCGCCAGTGCCTCGCGGAGGATCGTGCCTGAACCGATCAACTGCACCTGGTTCGGTGAAGTCGTTGTTGCCTTACGCAGCAAGTACACGCCCCGGATGATGCCCTCACGGTCCTCCTCGCGCAGACCCGGGTGCGCATAATTCTCGTTCATCAGGGTGAGGTAGAAGTACACGTTCTCCTGGTTGCCCACCATCCGGCGCAACCCCTCGTGGATGATCACCGCAACTTCATGGGCGAAGCACGGGTCGTAGGCCACGCAGTTGGGCACGGTGCTGGCCAGCAGCTGGCTGTGTCCGTCCTCATGCTGCAACCCCTCGCCGTTGAGCGTGGTGCGCCCAGCGGTGGCGCCCAGCAGAAAGCCACGCGCCTGCATGTCGCCGGCAGCCCATGCCAGATCACCGATGCGCTGAAAGCCAAACATCGAGTAGTAGATGTAGAAGGGGATCATCACCCGGTTGTTGGTGGAGTAGGAGGTGGCCGCTGCGATCCAGGAACTCATCGCCCCCGCCTCGTTGATGCCCTCCTCGAGAATCTGTCCAGCCTTGTCTTCGCGGTAATACATCACCTGGTCCTTGTCGACCGGCGTGTACTTCTGCCCGAAGGGCGCATAGATGCCGAGTTGCCGGAACATACCCTCCATTCCGAAGGTGCGTGCCTCATCAGGCACGATCGGAACGATGCGCGGTCCGAGTTGCCTGTCGCGCACCAGCGCCGTGAGGATGCGCACAAAGGCCTGGGTGGTGGAGATCTCCCTGCCCTCCGGAGTAGGGTCGAGCGCTGCGCGCAGTGCCTCGAGCGGGGGAACCTCCAGCTTCTCGTCGGCCTGGGTTCTACGCTTTGGCAGGTAGCCGCCCAGCGCCTGGCGTCGCTGGTGCATGTAGGTCATCTCGGGTGCGTCGTGGGGGGGCCTGTAAAAGGGCAGCGACTCGATCTGCTCGTCAGCGATCGGAATGTTGAAGCGGTTGCGGAACTCGAGGATCGTTTGTCGGTCGAGTTTCTTGAGTTGATGGGTAGGGTTCTTGGCCTCGCCCGCGCGGCCCATACCGTAGCCCTTCACGGTTTTCGCCAGCACAACCGTGGGCTGATTCCGGTGATGCACCGCACTGTAGAAGGCTGAGTAGACCTTGTGCGGATCATGCCCGCCGCGATTGAGCCGCCAGATGTCGGCGTCGGTCATCTTCGCCACCATCTCGAGCAGTCGCGGATGCTTGCCGAAAAAGTGCCTGCGCACAAAGGCACCGTCGTTGGCCTTGAAGGCCTGGTACTCGCCATCAACCGTGTCTTCCATCACACGCTGCAGGATCCCCTCCCGATCCACTGCGAGAAGCGCATCCCAGTACGATCCCCAGATCAGCTTGATCACGTTCCAGCCGGCGCCGCGGAAGTCTCCCTCGAGTTCCTGAATGATCTTGCCGTTGCCCCGAACCGGGCCGTCAAGCCGCTGAAGATTGCAATTCACCACGAAGATGAGGTTGTCGAGACGCTCACGCGCAGCCAGTCCGATCGCCCCGAGCGACTCGGGCTCATCCATCTCGCCATCGCCACAGAACACCCAGACCTTGCGCTTGGAGGTGTCGGCGATGCCGCGGGCGTGGAGATACTTGAGAAACCGCGCCTGATAGATCCCCATGAGCGGACCGAGTCCCATCGACACCGTGGGAAACTGCCAGAAATCGGGCATCAGTTTCGGATGGGGGTACGACGACAGACCCTTGCCGTCCACCTCCTGCCGGAAGCGACTCAACTGGTCCTCGCTGAGTCGGCCCTCCACGAAGGCGCGGGCATAGATTCCCGGCGCCGCATGACCCTGGAAATACACCAGATCCCCCCCGTGCTCGGGGGTCTCGGCGTGCCAGAAGTGGTTCATGCCTGCGCCAATCATGGTGGCAAGCGATGCAAAAGTGGCGATATGGCCGCCGAGATCACCTCCGTCCGGCGGATTGTGGCTGTTGGCGCGCACAACCATCGCCATCGCATTCCAGCGGACGTAGGAGCGCACCCGCTCCTCGTGCTCCGCGTTGCCCGGCGAGGCAACCTCGAGATGCGGCGGGATGGTGTTGACATAGGCTGTATTCGGGGAGAAGGGGATGGTCCCGCCCGAACGTCGCGCCTGCTCGATCATGCGCTCCAGCAGATAATGAGCGCGCTGGGCTCCCTCCGTCCGAATCACCGCCTCGAGCGCGTCAAGCCATTCCCCGGTTTCCAATGGATCGGTGTCATCAGCCTGCACCGTCGCAGGGCTCAGCGGCAAAGCGGACATGCGTCTTCTCCCAGAGAGTACGCGCAGAGTGTAGGCGCATGAAGAGGGGTGGACAAGCAGTTTTCCACGATCTAAAAACAATTCTCGAATCGTGGGAAGCAAGAGTCCCTGAAAGCGCCGTGGAAGGGGCGAGGAGGAGGGCCGGGGAAGGCGGGTACCCACGGAGGCAGGGCGTGGCAGGCCCCTCCACGCCTTGCCGGCGCCCGCCTCGGGGTGAAGGTGTACACTCAAGCGGCCCGCGTGGTTTCTGAGCAGTGTCGGCAACGCGCGGTTCAGTGCGCCCGTAGCTCAGTTGGATAGAGTACCTGGCTACGAACCAGGGGGTCGTGGGTTCGAATCCTGCCGGGCGCGCCATTTCAGAACCGAACTCTGAAAAGCAGCCACGCCGGGCGTCTGAGGGGGCACCCCGAGTGCGCAAAAGTTCGGATTTCGATCCCGGGATCCCGACCTCGGTGTCGTTGTTTTCGGGGACTCTTTCAGGGGATTCATTCGGATGACGGGTAGTCTCTTCGATTTGCGAGGGCAGGTGGCCGTCATCACCGGCGCAAGCCGAGGGATCGGAAGGGCGATCGCCTTGCGCATGGCGCAACACGGCGCCCGGGTGGCCGTCTCGAGTCGCAAGCTCGAAGCCTGCGAGCAGCTTGTTGCCGAGATCGTCGCAATGGGTGGAGAGGCCATTGCAGTGGCCTGCAACATCGCGCACAAGGCACAACTCCAGGAGCTTGTCGACCGCGCCATGCAACAGTGGCAACGGATCGATACCGTGGTGTGCAACGCGGCCGTCAACCCCTGGTTCGGTCCCTCGCTCAACATGCCTGATGAAGCGTATGACCGGGTCATGAACAGCAACGTCCGCAGCAATTTCTGGCTCTGCAACATGACGGCGCCGATCCTTCAGCGGCAGGGCGGTGGCAGCATCATCATCGTTTCGTCGATCGGAGGGTTTCAGGGCTCGGACATGATCGGCGTTTACTGCATCTCCAAGGCGGCCGACATGCAACTCGTGCGGAATCTGGCCGTGGAATGGGGCACGTCGAACATCCGGGCCAACTGCATCGCGCCTGGGCTGGTGCGAACCGACTTCGCCCGGGCGCTTTGGGAGAACCCCGCAATCCTGCGCCAGTCACTTGCGTTTACCCCGCTCGGACGCATCGGGGAACCCGACGACATCGCTGGCGCCGCGGTCTTCCTGGCGAGCAAGGCTGGCGCCTACACAACCGGACAGACCATCACCGTCGACGGCGGACGGACCGCCGGACCTTCACGCAGCGGATAGTTCCCCCGCCTGGCCGAGGTCCCAGAAAAGTCCCACCATGATCGCCAGGCCTTCTTCCATGAGGTCCACGCGCAGATGTTCGTTGGGGGCATGCTGCTGGCACCCGGCGTAGGAATGGGGAATCCACACCGTGGGCAACCCGAGCACCTGGCTGAAGACCGCATTGGGTAGCGAGCCGCCCAGGTTGGGCAGGAAGGCTGGCCGGCGGCCGAGCGACCGCTGGATCGAATTGAGGACCCGCACGCACCAGGGATGATCCGGGTCGAGACGGGTTGCCTGCATCCCCGAGCGGTCGTGTGCGAGCACCTCCACATCGCCAAAACCTGCGGCGCCCAAATGCCTTTGCAGAGCGGGCACGATGTTGTGCGCCTCTGTTCCCACAACATAGCGCAACTGCAGGTGCGCGTGCGCCGAAGGCGGAATCGCGTTGACAGGCGCCTCTGGATTGCCGGTTCGAAACGCAAGCACCTCGAAGCTGTTCCAGCCGAATACCTTCTCTGCCGGCGTGAGACCGGGCTCACCCCAGTTGCGATCGACCACGGGTGCATCGTCGCCGCCTTCCACCTCCAGACCGGCGAGCGCGGCACGCACCGAAGGCGAGAGCGAGTTGGGTCGCCATTCCGGGACCCGGATTGCACCATTGGGGTCGCTCAGGGTGGCCAGCGCATGCGCGAGTCGGATGCCCGGGTTGGAGATCAGCCCGCCCCAGTTGCCTGAGTGATGCGGCGCATCACGCGCCTTGACCCGAAGTTCGAAATTCAGCACTCCGCGGCTGCCTCCAAACACCGTGGCCTGCTCTGGACGGAGCCTCGGCCCGTCCGAGGCAATGAAGACGTCGGCTTGAAGGCGCTCGCTCCAGGCCCGGCAGAAGGCCTCGAGCCCGGGCGACCCTGTTTCCTCCCCGCTCTCCATGATGAGCCGCATGTTGAACCCGAGCCGTCCGCGCGCGCCAAGGACCATGCGCAGGGCTTCGAGATTAATGCTGTGTTGACCCTTGTTGTCGGCAGTACCGCGCCCGTAGAGCCTGTTGCCCTCGCGGTGCAAGGTCCAGGGAGAAAGGCCCGCGCGCCACTGTGCGTCCTGGCCTCGGATCACGTCGGCGTGACCGTAGGTGAGCACCGTGGGCAGTGCCGAATCCTCGCTGCGCTCGGCAATCAGCAGGGGCCCCGCGCCGGGCAGAGGATTGGGGACCACCTCAAACGAGAATCCCATTGCCGCGAGCATCGCCCCGATGTCGTCACGCAGATACGACCAGAGCGCTGGCGAAGAGGGGTTTTCCTGCGAGGTGGTTTGCTGCGCCACACGACGGGCAAGCGTTGCCAGAAACTGCGGTGCGGTCGCGCGGCTTCGGGCCTCCCGAAGGAGTGCATCACGCCGGGATGCATCCCCGCCTCCGCGCAAACCTGGCCCTTGGGGCCGCGCAGGGCCGCGGGTCGATGGCATCAAAGGTCAACCTTCAGGTAGTGTGCGCCGGAGATGGGGTTGAAGTAATACGGTGGAATCTCCTCGAACCCCAGGCTCTCGTAGAGTCCCCGGGCCGACTCCATTTCATCCAGGGTGTCAAGCAGCAGGCAGGAGTAGCCCAGGGTCTGCGCCTGATCGAGCAGATGCACCGTCAGTTGTCGTCCAAAGCCCAGGCCCCGGTATTGCGGCCTCAGGTACACCCGCTTCATCTCGCAGGCGTTGGCATAGTCGCAATCGGGGAGCGCCCGCAGGGCACCGCATCCCACATGCACGCCGTCGCAGCGCGCCAGCACCAGACAGCCGCCAGGGGGCCGATACTCGCCAGGGAGCGAGGCCAGTTCCTCCGCGAAGTTCTGAAAGCCAAGATCCACGCTGAGCGAGCGTGCATACTCCTCGAAGAGTTCACGCACTTCCCCCATCGGCGCCGTTGCATCAAGGTGCAACAGGTCGAGCCTCTTTCTTCGCATACCCGCATTGGACCAAGTGTTCGAGGCCAAGGTCAAGACCCTGACCCGGATGCGCCAGCCGGATTCGAGGGCTGCGGCAAAGTCTTCCCTGGACCAGGCTCAAAACCCGGATGCGCCAGCCGGATTCAAGCGCTGCGGCGAAGCCCCTCGGCCGGCGAGTGCTGCAGAAGACGTCGAAGCGCGAACACCCCGGCCACCAGGCTTACCGCCACCTGGATCAGGACTCCACCGGCAACAACTTCCCAGGACGCGTAGCCGGGGAGATCGAGCAGGCCGCGCGCAAGCGACAGACCGATCAGGTACGCAGCGCTTCCAGCGAGCACCCCTCCAATCAGGCCAGCGCTGAGCAACTCGGCGAGGACCATGCTGCGCAACTGGCCCTGGCTTGCACCAAGAACGCGCAGCAACTGCGCATCCCTGGCGCGCTCGGCCTGCGCAAGCTGAAGGCCCGCCACCACCACCAGCGCACCACTTGCCAACGCCAGTACGAAAAGCCACTGAAGACCCTCGGCAAGTCTGCGCACGAGGCTGCGCGCCTGATCCACGGCCGCACCGATGTCCACCGCGGTAAGGTTTGGAAAGGCCTGGATGAGCCGCTGATCAAAGCGGGCAATCCCCTGGGTCCGCAGGCTCGCGATCCAGCTTTGCGCCTCGTTTTCCAGCAGTTCAGGCGAGAGGACCACAAAGAAGTTGACCTGCATGGACTCCCAGGAGAGTTGCCGGATACTCGTGATGCGCGCGCGCACTTTCTCGCCTGCAATCTCGAACACGATCTCATCGCCCATCTCCAGGCCGAGCGTTGCCGCCAGCCCTTCCTCCACCGACGCATCCCCACCTCCGCGACTCGGCCACTGACCTTCGCGCAGCCGGTTGCCCGGGATCGGGCCCTCGCCGTAGGAAAGGTTGAACTCCCGATCGAGCAAGCGCTTGGCGCGCCCCTCGTCATAGTCCTCGGGGCCAACCCTGTTGCCGTTGCGCTCGATCAGCCGTCCACGCACCATAGGGTAGAGCGTCGGCGGATCGCTCTGCGCCTGCGCCCCAAGCATGCTTTCGAGTTTCTCGCGCACCGGCTGTAACTGGTCCTGCTGGATGTTGATGAGGAAGCGGTCGGGCAGGCGCGCCGAAGCACTTCGCTGCCACGCCTCGATCAGGTCCTCCTGCACCACACTGAGCATGAGCAGCGCCATCACACCCAGGGTGACTGCACTTTGCTGCATTCCATGGCGCAGCGGTCGCCGCCCCAGACGGCGCCACGCGAGCCTGGTTCCCACCCAGGACAGCGGCAGGCGGTCGCAGTTCTTCCCTGCCAGCCACCACAGCGCACCGAGCACCAGGCCGGTGGCCAGAAAGGCGAGCCCGAGACCGCCAAGGACCTGGAGTGCGGCGCGGGTACTCGCACTGAGCCACACGGTGACACCGAGCATTGCGGCAAGCATCGCGAGCCACGGTGCCACCCCGCGAAAACCCCGCAATGCCGCCGACTCGCCTTGGGCATCACTCCCCTCATCCCGCAGAAGAATGTTTGGCGCAACGCCAACCAGCCGCAGCCAGCCTCCGAGGGAGAAGGCGCTCAGCAGCAGCATTCCCACGAGCAGCGCCTGAAGGCTTGCATCCCACGTCGGTGGCGGAAGCATCGTTGCAAGCTTCACCGGCACAAGGAAGGCAAACCACTGCGCCGCCTGTGCACCGAGAAACGCACCCAGCAGCCCGGCCAGCAATCCGATGGCCATGAACTCGAGCACGAGCATCAGGAGCAGCGTGTCCGAGGCGCATCCCATCACGCGCATGAGCGCGTAGCCCTTGCGGTGGCTTTCCGCAAAATGGCGCGCAGCGATCGCGATGGCCACCGCCGAGACGATCGCAATCACTGCGGCGAGCAGCCCGAGAAAAAGCCGCGCACGCTGCATCGTGATCTCGATCTCCGGGCGGCCGTTGTCGCGGTCTTCAAGGCGCTGCCCGCGCTCGAGCCCCTGGGCTGCTTCGCGCTCCCACGCGAGCACTTTCTCCTGCGCGTCTGCGGTCACTCCCAGCCGCCAGGTGATACGACTGCTCTCCTGGATCAGCCCGGTGGAGGGGAGATCGCTCCAGTGCAGCATCAATCGCGGCGCGAAGTTCACAAAGGCGGCAGCGCGGTCGGGCTCCTCCAGGATCAGGCCGCTCACCTGAAATTCACGCTCGCCGATCCGGATCGAGTCCCCGACAGCCACTTCGAGACGGCGCATCAGGGCAATCTCCAGCCATACCTCGCCTGGACGGACACGGTGGGTCGCTCCGGCCTGCTCGCCTGCCTCCTGACGTGGGCTGCTCTGGGCACGATCGCCGGATACGGCTTGCGCAGCGGTTTCCTCGCGATCACCCCGGCTGTGCTGATCAGGGTCGGCCGATGCTGCGAGCCGAAGCCTGCCGCGCAGCGGATAGGCGTCGTCAACCACCTTGATCGAGGCCAGCAAGGTCTGCTGCGCCGAGGCCACCATTCCCGGAAAGACCGCTGTGCGCATCGCGCCGAGACCCTGCTTTCGGGCGCGCTCGCGCTGCGCCTCGGCAATCGGTTGATCGCTGACCAGCAGCGCATCGGCTCCGAGCAGGGTTGCCGACTGCAGCTGAAGACTGCGTCGAAACTGGTCGGTCATCGTGAGCACGATCGACATCGCAAACACCGCCACCGCGCACGACAGTGCAAGAAGCCGAAGCTTGCCGGCATGCCAGTCGCGTCGCAACAGTCGCAGAAAGAGCGCAAGGAAAGTGGCGTTGTTCATGATGGTGTGCAGCAAGGCAGAGGTATCGCCGGAAAGCCAGAGACTCGGCCGTTGACCGGGGGCCAGACGATACGCACCCGCGACTGAAGGGATCCCTGCCGAGCCAGAGGGTTGCTTCAGGCGTCGGGGCTGACCATGCCCCGGCGCTTGGCGACGAGTACCGCCTGGGTGCGATTGAAGACACCGAGTTCCCGGAAGATGGCCGACACATGCGCCTTGGTCGTCTGCTCGGTGATCCCCAGCACCCCGGAAATGTGCTTGTTGGAATGACCGTGACACATGAGTTGCAGCACCTCCATTTGTCGATCGGTGAGCTGAACCTGCCCGAGCCCCCGCGGATCCAGCGCGCCCGAACTGCCGATCCATACCGGTGGCACCAGGCGCCCCTCGACCGCCGAACGCACAACCGACGCGATGTCCTGCGGACGAGCGCCCTTCGACACGAAGGCCTGCGCGCCCGCAGCAAAGCACGCAGAGACCTGGACAGGATCGTCGGCACCCGATATCGTGACCATGATGGCGCTGGGGCACTGTTGACGGACACGGCGTAGCGCATCGGTTCCGCGCAAACCGGGTAGCATGAGGTCGAGCAGAATCACCGTGGGCGGGCAAACCCGCAGCAACGGTTCGGCCGATTCCACGTCGCGGAAACGCTCGAGTCGGCGCCCCGAAAGCGCAACCGACAACAAGGTGAGGAGTGCCTCCACGTAGAGGGGGTGGTCCTCGATCACAACCACATCCACCTGGGCCGTAGTCGTCATGCGTCTGGAAAGTTCCAAGTCAGGTCTATTGCCAGCAAAGTTTACACCGCCCCCCGGTTTCAGGATCGGTCTCAAACTTTGAACAGCCCGAGGATCCGGGACATCCACGGCGCCTGCCCTCGTGGCCTTCGGGGCTCGGCGGCAACATCCATCAGCGCCTTCAACCGGAGTCCCGGAAGTGGTTGACCCTGAGCTCCTCACGCGGGTTGCTGCGATTGGCCTGGTTGCTGCCCGGCGCATCCTGGAACTCGGCGCTGGCGGATCGGCCGCGCACATGAAAGCCGACGGCTCACCGGTCACCCGGGCGGATCTCGCAGCCCACCGCATTCTTGTCGAGCGTCTGGGCGCCGACGGATGGGCTGTGGTCTCCGAGGAAGGCGATGCGATTGCCCCTGCAGCGCACGAACCCTACTTCCTCGTGGATCCGCTCGACGGAACCCGCGAGTACATCGCCGGCCATCCGCACTACACGGTCAACCTCGCGTTGATCGAAGGTCATCAGCCAACGCTCGGCGTGATTGTGGTCCCGGCGCGTGGCTCGCTGTATCTGGCGCTGAACCCACGGGCCGGCAAGGCAGCTGCAGCATGGCGCATCGATCTTGCCGATCAACCTGGCGCGCCCGATCGCCCCTTGGCCGGGAGGCGTACCCACACGTCCGAAGACCTCGAGGGATGGATCTCCATCCTCAAGGATGCGCACTGGCAGTCGATCCGCTGTTCCTCCGTTGAGGCGGATCAACACCCGGATGGGGTCGAGGCGCGTCGGTGGCGGGCTCTCGCAAGTGCATCGCATCTCGATGCGCGCACCTCCGCATGGCTTGCACAGCACGGCGTGAGCCATCTCGAACGCTATGGATCTGCGCTCAAGTTCTGCGTACTTGCCGAAGGTGGCGCAGAGGTCTATCCGCGCCTTGCGCCAACCATGGAGTGGGACACCGCTGCGGGCCAGGCCATCGTTGAGGCGGCGGGCGGTTCGGTTTGCCTTCCCGATGGATCCCCGATGCGCTACGGCAAGACCGGGTGGCGCAACGGCGACTTCGTTGCGTGGGGAAACCGCGACCCCATTGCACGGGAACCTGCTTACAACCGCCTGCGCACCGCTTCGTAGAGCACCACACCCGTTGCCACAGCCACGTTGAGGCTCTTGATGCTACCGAGCATCGGCAGGCGGACAAGGATGTCGCAGGACTCCTTGACGAGCCGGCGCAGGCCCCTGCCCTCGGCGCCCAGCACAAACGCACTCCCCTCTGCAGGCCACGAGGCGCCCCAGAGCGTCTGCTCGGCCTCCTCGTCGAGCCCCACAACCCAGAGCCCGCGCTCCTGCAACTCGCCGATGCACCGGGAAAGGTTGGTTACAAGGAGGTACGGAACCGACTCGGCAGCGCCCGCTGCCGTCTGTACCGCAGCCTCGCTCAGGGGGCAGGCATGGTCCCTGGGGGCGATCACCGCGTGCATACCCGCCCCATCTGCAGCCCGCAAACAGGCACCAAGGTTGCGCGGATCGGTCACTCCATCGAGCAACACGATGCGTGGCGGCCGGCTCAGATCGGCAAAAAGCTCCTCCAGCGAGGTGCCCGGGGGTGCCGAGGTGGTCAGCGCAACGAGCCCCTGATGCCGGCGTCCGGGCGCGAGCCCCTCGATGCGTTGCGCATCCACCCGGTTGACCGTCACGCCGTGCCGCCCGGCCTGCGCGAGGAGTTCGCGCATCCGTGGGTCGCGTCGGGTCTCGTCCACATAGACTGCGCGGATACTTGCCGCATCACGCTTGAGCCTTCCAAGCACCGTGTGAAAGCCGTGCAGCAACATGCCCTAGCTCCGCAGCGTACCCAGGCGCGCCTTTCGCGGCGGCCGCGCCCGGGTGGTCTTGCCTCCCGGTCGCCGTTGCCTCGGCGGATCCTCCGTGGACTGCAAGGGCTTCGCATGCGCATCCGCATGCGTATCCGCACCCGCCGGCGGGTTGCGCTGCGATCGCCGACGGGTGAGTCCGCGGATGCCGAATTCGATGCGCCGCGCCTCCAGGTCCACCCGCGACACCTGTACGAGCACCTCATGGCCAAGGCGAAAGCGCCGTCCGGTACGCTCACCCCGCAACTCCTGGCTCGGCTCGTTGTACTGGAAGTACTCATTGCCAAGCTCGGAGACATGCAGCAAGCCCTCGACGTAAAGCTCGTCGAGGGTGATGAAGAGTCCGAAAGGTGCCACCCCGGACACCTTCCCGGGATACACATCGCCGACCCGCTCCTTCATGAACTGGCACTTGAGCCAGGCCTCGACGTCGCGCGAGGCCTCATCGGCGCGTCGCTCTGCAGCCGAGCACCGTGTGCCGACCTGTTCCCACTGGGCCATTGCATCCCCGGACCGTGCGAGCGCGAAGCTTTTACGGTGAACCAGCGCCTTGATGACCCGGTGGACGAGCAGGTCGGGATAGCGCCGAATCGGCGAGGTGAAGTGGGCATAAGCCTCGTAGGCCAGCCCGAAATGACCCTGATTGTGCGGGCTGTAGACCGCTTGCTGCATCGAGCGGAGCATCATCGACTGGATGAGCAGCACGTCCGGGCGCAGCCGGACCCGCTCGGACAGACGCGCGTAATCCGAAGGACGTGGCTTCTCCCCTCCCCCCAGTTCCAGTCCGAGCTGGGCGAGATACTCGCGCAACTTCTGCAGACGCTCCTGGGTCGGTCCCTCGTGGACACGAAACAGCCCCGGATGCTGGCACCGGATCAGGAAATCCGCGGCGCTCAGATTCGCTGCGAGCATGCACTCTTCGATCAGACGATGCGCGTCGTTGCGTTGACGCGCCTCGATCCGCTGAATGCGCCCGAGTTCATCCATGACCATGCGTGTCTCAACCGACTCGAAGCTGATTGCACCACGTGCGGACCGCGCGCTCGCGAGCGCCAGATGCGCTTGCTGCAGACGGTCGAGCGCTTCCACCACCGCAGGGTGCCTGCGCAGCGCGATCGGATCCGTTCGACTGAGAATCCCCCAGGCCTCCTCGTAAGTGCAGCGGGCTGCCGAACGGATGACCGCTTCGTAGAACTGGTAGGCGTTGACCTCACCGCTGGCCGACACCACCATGTCGCAGACCAGCACCAGCCGATCGACTTGCGGCTTGAGCGAACAAAGCTCGTTGGAAAGCTTTTCAGGAAGCATCGGAATCACACGCCGGGGGAAGTAGACCGAAGTGCCGCGAAGCTGCGCATCCTCATCCAGCCCTGTTCCCGATTTCACATAATGCGCCACATCAGCGATCGCAACCAGAAGCCGGAACTCCCCGTGCTCTGCCGCCCGTTCGCAGTACACGGCGTCGTCAAAATCGCGGGCATCCTGCCCGTCGATCGTGACAAACGCCAGATCCCGCAAATCGATCCGCCGACGCAGGTCAACCGCGCGTAGCCGGTCGGGGAGTTTCTCGGCCTCCGCGAGCGCTCCTGGGGCAAAAACTGCCGGAACCTCGAATTTGCGCACCGCAATCTCGATTTCCATTCCCGGGTCGTTGACCTCCCCGAGCACCTCCACGATCCGCCCGGCAGCCTGCGCCTGACCCGAGGGTGGTACCGTGATGTCAACCACTACGACCTGTCCGGCGCGGGCCCCGGAAAGATCCGCCGGAGCAACCAGAATATCGTGCTTGATGCGCGAATCTTCCGGCACGACCCATGACACGCCGCGCTCCTCCACAACCCGTCCCACGAGCCGTGCCCGGGCGTGCTCGATCACCCGAAGGAGGCTCCCCATTCGGCGCCCCCTTGCGTCGAAGCCGCGTCGGCGTACGAGAACAAGGTCGCCGTGCATCGTGCGCTGCATCTCCTCTTCGGGGAGAAGGAGGCTTGGACTTCCATCCTCGGGATGGACGAAGCCGTGTCCGTCCCGGTGCCCCTGCACCCTGCCCTGCAGCTCCAGAACCTGACCGGCCGCAGGATTCTCCGCTTCCGGCTGATCGGGACTTCTGACGCTCTTGGCTGGCTTGGGCACGGTTGCTCTTTTCATGGAGTTGTTTTTGACAAATTGCCCCCCGGGGGCGAAAATAGAGGCCTGGTTTTCGCACCCCGTCAACGCGGGCTCGTCTGGAGTTCAGTTGTCGGGTGCCAACCAGGCCCAGATGGCGGAATTGGTAGACGCACTAGGTTCAGGTCCTAGCGGTGGCAACACTGTGGAGGTTCGAGTCCTCTTCTGGGCACCATCCGTATGCATTCGCCTAACTGGCGCACCCTGCCCGCGATGCTCGGCTTCAATGGACCTGCAATCGGGGAGCAAGGTCTTCCGGCCCCATCTGATCGTAGATTTCAAAGGGCTGAACAATCCACGGGTTATCGGGCAGGTATTGGCAGTAATAGTCGGGCACTGCTGCCGAGCATCCCTTGCGCCAGAGCACGCCGGAGCGCAACTCCTTGACTTGCGGGTAGCGCCGAAGGATCTCCGGCATGCCTTCGATCAGCGTTGCCCCCGAGTCCACCAGATCGTCCACCAGAAGCCAGCGCGAACCCGGCAAGGGCGAAGCGCTGCTCAGGTGTTCTGCAATCAACAAACGGCTCTGGCGGGTGCCGGCCGACTCGCGATACGAACTCGTGAAGAGCACTCCCAGCGGCCGATCGTAGATGCGCGACAGTACGTCTCCCACCCTCATCCCACCACGCGCAAGGCATACCAGCGCATCAAAGGTCCAGCCCGATTGATGAACCTGCAAGGCAAGCTGCTCGATGAGGCGATGGTACTGCTCCCAGCTGACATGAAGCTTCTTCATAGGGTCAAACTCCGGGAAGATCGATTCCGGGCCTCGGCATGGTCCGAGACCACATGAACGCCAGTTGCGAGGGTATTACACAAAGAGTGGGTGGCGCATGATCGTATCCTCGCGGTCTGCACCTGTGGAGACCAGCTCGATCGTTGATCCGGCAAGCTCCTCCACCCGCTGCAGATACCGTCGCGCCGCCTGGGGCAGATCGTCCCAGCTGCGCAATCCGGCAGTGCTCTGCGGCCACCCCGGCATGCTCTCGTAGATCGGGACGCAGCGTGCGAGCGCCTGGGCCCCGAAAGGCAAGCGGTCGATCGCACGGCCCTCCACTTCATAGTGGGTGCAAATGCGCACCTCGGGCAGTCCGTCGAGAACATCGAGCTTGGTGAGACACAACCCGTCCACGCCGTTGATTTCAATCGACCGCTTGAGCGCCGCGACGTCGAGCCAGCCGCAACGTCGGGGCCTGCCCGTAACGGAGCCGAATTCCTGCCCAACCCGGCTCAGGTGTCTTCCCACCTCGTCGTGCAACTCCGAGGGGAAGGGCCCCGAACCCACCCGGGTGCTGTAGGCCTTCACAATCCCGAGCACATGGTTGATGGCTTTGGGGCCAACCCCGGCACCGGCCGCCGCGGCACCCGCCACACAGTTGCTCGAAGTCACGTAGGGGTAGGTGCCGTGATCGATATCGAGCATCGACCCCTGCGCCCCTTCGAAGAGCAGGCGGTCGCCGCGACGCAGGGCCGCAACCAGCAAGGCGGGAACATCGGCCACCATTGGCGCGATCATTTCACCCAGGCGAAGCGACTCCTCGAGAATCGGCGCGAGCGCAAGGGTTGGTGCGTGCAGGTAATGTTCGAGCGTGAAGTTGTGCAGGTCGAGCGCCTCTTCGAGACGACTGCGAAAGTACGCCGGGTCGGCAAGATCGGCCACGCGCAAAGCCCTGCGGGCAACCTTGTCCTCATACGCCGGCCCGATACCCCGCCCGGTGGTTCCAATCTTCGCCTCTCCCCGGCGCGCCTCGCGCGCATGGTCGAGCGCCGCATGGTAGGGAAGGATGAGCGTGCACGCCTGCGCAATCCGCAGACGATCCCGCACCGCAACCCCTGCAGCCTCGAGTTCAGCGATCTCCTGCATGAGCGCAGAGGGCGACAACACGACGCCGTTGCCGATGTAGCACATCACATGCGGCCGCAAGATCCCCGACGGGATGAGCCGCAGCACCTGTTTGCGCCCACCGATCACCAGGGTGTGCCCGGCGTTGTGCCCCCCCTGAAACCGCACGACGCCTTGCGCCTGCTCGGTGATCCAGTCGACGATCTTGCCCTTGCCCTCGTCGCCCCATTGGGTACCCACAATCACGATGTTGCGCCCCATTGCCTTCCCTTGCGCCGGTTGCTCCGGCTTCAGGCCCCGCGCCGTGCCGGCGGCGAGAGGCGTTGACCCCCGAGGGGCGGCATCAATCCTCGCGCCCGTCGGCCGCAATGCGCGACACGCATTCCCACCTTCCACCGTGGTACAGCAATTCCCGATCGCAGCTGAATTCGTCGTGTTCGTCCTCGTGCCCTGGCATCACCTGAACCACGACTTCGCCCCGCGCGCGCAAGGCCGCGATCTCGCGACGCAGGGCCCGGTCATCGCTCCACGGAGCGCGGATCGCCGCGCGGGCCGGCGCCTCCGGAATCCATGCGGCGAGCTCGCGCAACTCCAGCGAAAAACCGGTGGCGGCTCGCGAGCGCCCGAAACTCACCCCCACGTTGTCGTAGCGCCCTCCGCGCGCGATCGCCAGCGGGTGGCCCTCGAGATAGGCCGCAAAGGTGAGGCCCGTATGGTATTGCCAGCCCCGCATGTCGGCAAAGTCGAGCGACAGCCGCACGCCTCGGTGCTCTTCCCAAAGGCGGCTTGCCGCGATGCTGCGCATTGCATCGAGCACGGCTGGCAGCGCCGGAAGGTCCGACAGCACCCAGCTGGCGCGCTCGAGCAGCGCTTCGGCATCGAAGACGCCCCCCTTGCGCTGCAGATCCCCGTAGAGCGCAGTGACCTCGCACAGCGTCCTGGCGAGCTCCGGGTACTCCGGGAGCAGGAAGGTGCGCAGCTCGGGGCGGTTCTTGGCGAGCATCAACTCGTGCACCCGCTCCCTACGCTCGGAGTCGAGCGGGTAGCGATCGAGCAAGGCGCCAACGATTCCCACCGGGCACAGATCGAGCCTCAGCGAATGCTCGCCCGCCAGCCCGATGGCGCGCACCATCAGATCCATGATCTCGAGATCGGCCTCGCGCCCGGCATGCCCGTAGATTTCGCAACCCACCTGAAACGGCTCGCGTGAGCCCAGGACGCTGTGCTCGCGGGTATGCAACACCGAGCCCGCGTAGCACAGGCGAACCACATGGCTGCGGTTGAGCAGATGCGCGTCGATCCGTGCAACCTGCGGAGTCATGTCGGCCCTCACCGCCAGCGTTCGCCCGGACAGCTGATCCACCGTCTGAAACATCCGCCGGGCGAGGTCGCGCCCTGCACCCACCAGAAGCGCATCCAGATGCTCGATCATGGGGGGAATCACGAGTTCGTAGCCGTAACCCTGGAAGAGGTCAAGCAGTTTGCGGCGCAAGTCCTCGATCCGCCGGGCCTCTGCCGGAAGCACATCGGCGATGCCTTCAGGAAGCAGCCAGCGGGGCATCGTGGCGGGTCCTCAGGATGGAAGGGTCAGACGCTCACACCCACAGCAGCGCCATTCCGAGCAGGAGGGCGCCGAGCGCAATGCCGCGGATGCGGTTGGGCTCGGTCTGACCGAGCTTGTGCATCGTGGCACGCCAACGGTCGGGGGCGACAAAGGGGAGGAATCCCTCGAAAAGCAGGGCAAGCCCGAGGGCCTTGAGCCAGATCTCCGGCATCGTGGAACTGGCGCGCTGCAGCGCGGCTCAGCGCGGAGCCCTTGCCGCGTTGCTGCCCGGGGCCTTGAAGTAGCGGAAGAACTCCGACGAAGGATCAATCACGATCACGTCGCGCTTGTTCTGAAAACTTTCGCGGTAGGCCTGGAGACTGCGGTAGTAGGCTGCGAATTCGGGATTCTGGCCAAAGGCTTCGGCATAGAGTGAGGCGGCGCGCGCATCGCCCTGGCCTTTGATGCGCTGCGCATCCCGGTAGGCTTCCGCAAGGATCACGTCGCGCTGGCGTTCGGCATCGGCCCGGATCTTCTCGGATTCAGCACCTCCGGTTGCCCGCCGCTCGTTGGCAACCCGCTTGCGCTCGGACTGCATGCGTTCGAATACCCGATCGGCCACCTCGGGAGCGAAATCAACACGCTTGAGTCGAACATCGACAATCTCGGCGCCGATCTCCTTGGCAGCTTCGTTGAGCTTGTTACGCAACTCCTCCACGATCTTTTCCCGCTCACCCGAGATCAACTCGGCCACGGTGATCTTCGAGATCTCGATGTTCATCGCGTCGCGAAGGCTGCGCAAAAGGCGATCCGTGGCAATGTTCTGGCTGCCGCTCGCCGACCGGATGAAGGCCTTCACATCCACGATCCTCCACTTCACATACGAATCCACCTGCAAATTGAGCTTCTCCGAGGTGATGAACCGATCGGTGTCGGGCGTGTCGATGGTGAGGATCCGCTTGTCGAAATACACGATGTTCTGAAAGGGAGGAGGAAGCTTCAGGTGCAGACCGGGCGTGTCGATCACCCGGCGAATCTCACCGAGCGCATAGACCACCGCAAACTGCCTCTGGTCGACCACGAACACGGAAGACAGCACTCCGAGCCCGAGCGCCACCAGCACAGCTCCGAGGAGCGCAAGCCGCGTCATCAGCGGCCTCCCCTGGCGTTGGCAGCTTTCGCACCGGATGCGATCTGGCTCATCGGCCACCCTCCCTTTCACGCCCACGGTTGCCCGCTGAACGCGCCCTCGCGTCGTCGGTGGTGCGCGGAATCGCCGATGCAGGCGAGGGGGGCGCGAGTTCGCCGTTTGCGCCGCTGCGCGCACCCGCTGCCGAATCGGACGACACCTGCTGCATCAGCTTGTCGAGCGGGAGATAGAGAAGGTTGCCCGCTGCCTTGCTATCGATCAGTACTTTAGTATTGTTGGAAAAGATTTGCTGCATCACCTCGAGGTACATACGGTCGCGCGTGACCTGCGGAGCCTTCGCATACTCGGCGAGCACTTGCTTGAAGCGGCTCGCATCGCCTTCTGCGGTTGCGATCGTGGCTTGACGGTAGCCATCTGCCTCCTGCATCAGACGCCCGGCAGCGCCCCGCGCCTTGGGGATCACATCGTTGGCATACGCCATGCCCTCGTTGATCAGGCGTTCCCGATCCTGTGCCGCCTTATTGGCGTCTTCGAATGCGGCCTGAACCTGCTCAGGCGGTTGTGCCTGCTGCATGGTTACGTCCACCACCGTGATGCCCACCCGGTAGCGGTTGAGAATGTTCTGCGTTTGCTGCCGCGCAGCCTTCGCGACCGCCTCCTTCTCTTCGTAGAGCACCTGATCGATGGTCTTTGCCCCAACCACCTCACGGGTTGCAGTCTCTGCAGCCTGTCGGATCAGATTGTCGGGACCACTTCCCGGATGGTTGTTGAAGAGGTAGGCCCGCGCATCGCTGATCCGGTACTGCACTGCGATCTGCAAGTCGACGATGCTCTGGTCCTGCGACAGCATGAGCGCCTCGCGAAGTACCTTGTTCTTCACATTGCCACGGTAGCCCACCTCCGCCTGGCGCAACTGCTGCGTGTTCACCAGTTCGGCCTGTTGAATCGGATAGGGCATCCGCCAGGAAAGACCCGGACTTTCGTTGAGGCGCTGGAACTCGCCGAACTGCAGGATTGCCGCAACCTGACCCTCTGGGAGAATATAGATGCCGCTGCCAAACCACAGCGTGAGCAAGGTGAGGATCACGGCCATAACCCCGCCGCGCCCAAGCGTGGGCGTGGGAAAGCCGGGTCCTCCGCCCGCAGAACCCCGGTTTCCGTTCCCCCGTCCACCGCGAAAGACCTGGTTCAGGCGATGGTTGAAGTCGCGCCAAAGTTCATCGAGGTCAGGCGGCGCGTTGGGTCGCCGGGGCCTTGGCGGACCCGAGCCCTGCTCGGGGCGGCCCGGATCAGGGCGACCGGGATCGTCGCCGCTGGAGGCCGGTTGCTGTCCTCCACCCTGGGAACCGCTGCGGCCCCATCCAGGGTCGTTGAGCGAAAAGACACGTCGAAGAAACATCCACATGACGGAGCACAACCTCGGTGACAGGGAAGAGCCTGGATCAGGGAAGACGGCCTGCGGCAACCGTCCCCGCACAGGCCCCGCCAACAACGACTGCTGCGGATGATTGCGCAATCGCCTCGGGGAGTATCCGGGACGTGACCTGCGCGGCCGTCTGCGTGAGGGCCTGAAAAATGGCCTCGCGAATCAGGTCGATACCGGCACGGGTCTGAGCACTTGCGTGTACCTGCAAGATCCTACCATAGGGATCGCGGTCAGCCCTTGGCGCCAGTCCGCACCGATCGCACTTGTTATAAACCTTGAGCACTGGCACCTCCCCCGCACCGATCTCACGCAACACCGCCTCCACCGCTTCGCACTGACGCTCGCGTTCAGGGCTCGAGGCGTCGATCAGATGCAGCAGCAGATCCGCTTGCGCGGTTTCCTCGAGCGTGGCCTGAAAGGCATTCACAAGACTGTGCGGCAGGTCGCGCACGAATCCCACGGTGTCGGAAAGCACGAAGGCGTTTCCCTCGCCCAGCCTCACCCGCCGCGACAGCGTGTCGAGCGTGGCAAAAAGTTGGTCGGCGGCATACGCAGGCGCTTGCGAGCCGACGAGCGCGTTGAAGAGCGTGGACTTTCCGGCATTGGTGTATCCCACAAGGGAAACCTTGAAGGCGCCGTGGCGGTCGCGCGCCTTTCGACGGGTGCGGCGTTGCAGCGCCAACGCGCCGAGGCGCTCGCGCAAGCGGCGTATCCGTGTGTCGAGCATGCGTCGGTCGAGTTCGATCTGGCGCTCACCCGGCCCCCCGCGCACCCCGATCCCCCCGCGTTGCCGCTCCAGGTGCGTCCACATGCGCACCAGCCGCGTGGACTGGTGCTGAAGGCGCGCGAGCTCCACCTGAGCCTGACCTTCCTGGCTGATCGCCCGTCGCGCGAAGATCTCCAGAATCAATTCAGTCCGATCCAGGACAGGCACCCGCCAGACCCGGTGCAGGTTGCGCTGGTGGACTGCGGAGAGCGCCTCATCGAACACCACCTCGGTGATGTGCTCGGCGGCGATCTGCCGATGGATCTCCTCAACCCTGCCTGAGCCAATCCGGGTGGCCGGATCGGCCCGGCTTCGGGAACACATCACACGGAGCGTGGGCTGAAGGCCTGCCGAACGGGCAAGCGCCTCGAGTTCGTCGAGGTCGACATGACGCCGCCTCGACGAAGCGACTCCGATCAGAAGCGCCCGCGAGACCGGTGTCACCCTGCGCCAGACTCGAGACTGAAGTTCACCGACCGGCCGGGCACGACCGTGGAGATGGCGTGCTTGTAGACCATCTGTGTGACGGTGTTCCTGAGAAGGACGACATACTGGTCAAAGGACTCGATGTGCCCCTGAAGCTTGATTCCGTTGACGAGGTAGATCGCAACCGGAACATGCTCCTTGCGCAGCATGTTGAGAAAGGGGTCCTGCAACTGCTGGCCCTTGTTGCTCATAACGGCTCCTTTCGGCTGTTGTGGTGTTGTTGTTGTGGACTACCCGGGAGTCTTCTCCAAACGCTTACACCCCTATTGTGCCCTTCGCCTCGAGGGCGCCTCATGCGGACGCCTCCTTCACGTAGGGGTTTGCTCCAGACCGCCACTCGATCCGCAAGGGGGTTCCTTCGAGCTTGAAGACCGTGCGGAACCATGCCTCGAGGTAACGTTCGTAGGTCGCGGGCACCTTGTCGAGCGAGTTGCCGTGAATCACCACCACGGGCGGGTTGCGCCCCCCTTGATGCGCATAGCGCATTTTCGGTCGGAAGGGTCCTTTGCGCGGCGGTTGCTGGCGCTCGACCGCCTCGCGCAAGGCGCGGGTGAGTCGGGGGGTTGAAAGACGCGCAGTGGCCGATGCATAAGCATCGTCAACCGCCTTCATGAGGGGCCCGAGCCCGCGCTGTTCGCGGGCGGAAATGAGGCACAGGCGCGCAAAACGCAGGAATTGCAGTTCACGCTCAAAGTCGTGCCTGATCTGCTGGCGGGCCTCGGCCTTCACCGCATCCCACTTGTTGACCGCCACCACCACGGCCCGGCCGGCCTCGACGATGTAATTAGCAATCCCGGCATCCAGGTGCCCGATGCCTTCGCCGGCGTCGAGCAGCAAAACGCACACATGGCTGTCTTCGATTGCCTGCAAGGTCTTGATCACCGAAAACTTCTCGACCACCTCCGACACCTTCGCACGCCTGCGCAAGCCCGCGGTGTCAATCAGGGCATACGGTCGTCCGGCGAAACTGCAATCGGTGGACAGCGCATCGCGTGTGGTGCCCGGCTGATCGAAGGTAATCACCCGCTCCTCGCCGAGCAGAGCATTGATCAGCGTGGATTTACCGGCATTCGGACGTCCAACGATCGCAACCCTCACACGCGCTGCTTCAGGCTCGGCCAGGGGCACGGGCGCAACCTCGCCGCCTCCAGGAGACGAATCCTCGAGAAGTGCATCCACCATTGCCCGCACGCCATCGCCGTGCGCCGCCGAAATGGCAAAGACCTGGCCCAGCCCGAGCCGGTGGAATTCGGCCAAGGCCTGCGCCGACGGCATGCCCTCGGTCTTGTTCACCGCAAGTGCGATCACCCCCGCCGAGCGGCGCAACTCGGCAACGATCTCGGCGTCGCGGGGACTGAGGCCCTCGCGACCGTCCACCACCAGAATCACCACATCGGCCTCGAGGATGGCAAGGCGCGCCTGGCGTGCCATTTCGAGGGCGAGCCCTTCACGTGCGACCGGTTCGAACCCTCCGGTATCGATCACCACATAGGGCCGCTCGCCCAAGCGCCCGCGACCGTAATGCCGGTCGCGCGTGAGCCCTGGCACATTGGCCACCAGCGCGTTGCGCGAACGTGTGAGCCGGTTGAAGAGGGTGGACTTTCCCACGTTCGGGCGACCAACCAGCGCAACAACAGCCAACCTGCCCCCGGCCTCAGGCACTTGCGATCCTGAACTGCGTCAACGCGCCGTCCACGCCCAGAACCCATCCGCGATTGTCTTCCACGAGCGGCGCGCAGGCCTGATCCTTTGAGGGGAGTTGCAGCCTGCCCACAAGCGTGCCCTGCTCACGACTCAGAGCGTGAAGCACGCCCTGATCGTCGGCAAGAAACAGGTGCCGGGCGCTCACGGCCGGAGCGCCGAGGCCGCGTGCGCGCAGGGCTTCCTGCCGCCATTGGGGCGCGCCACTGCGACTGAAGGCGTGCACCGTTCCCCGGTCGTCGGCGGCAAAGAGTTGTTGCCGATCTCCCGCCACGCCGCCCGCCCCGCCAAGTTCGCGCGACCAGAGCAGTTGCCCTGTGGTGCGTTCAAAGCTCGACAGTTTTCCCTGAAAACTCAGGGCGACGATGTCGTCATCGCCAATCAGCGGTGCGCCGAGAACATCGGCAAGACGCTCGATCTCGGTGGTGCCACGCGGTGCCGACACCAGAGCCTCCCATTCCACCTGCCCGCTTGCCGCATTCACCGCCATGAGGCGTCCCCCAGGCAGCCCGAGGTACACCCGGCCTGAACGAAATACCGCAGCGTTGGTTGCGCGCAGCACGAGCGGCGGACTCTGCCTGGCAATACTCCATCGGGGACGGCCACTTTCGAGGTCGATGGCCTGAATACGGCTGTCGCTGGTTCTCACCACCACGAGCCCTTCGCCGAGCGCCGGAACCGACACCGCCTCGGCACCAAGCACTGCCGACCAGATCTGGACGCCGCGTCGATCAAGCGCGACAACACGGCCGTCCCGCGATGCGAGCACGAAAAGCTGATCCTCAACCGCGAGCCCGGTGCTGAAGCCCACCCGGTGCTGAAAGGTCCACAGGCGCTCGCCACTTTGTGCATCGTGCGCTGCGATCTGGCCCGCGCGGTTGGCAAGCAGAAGCTGGGAGGCCGACAGCACCGGAACAAAGCCCAGACCCGTGGGGCCGATCGAGACACGCCACCCCGCCAACAACTGGTTGGCACCCGCAAGCGGGGCGAGTTCGGGGAGCTTCCTCCGCGAAGACGACCAGGGCATCCACCCCGACACGGTGTCGATTGCGGAGCAGGCACCCAGCGTTGCACTGGCGCAGGCAAGCCCAAGCCCCCTTTTCACGAGGCTGCGACGCCCGAAACGATCACTCATGATCCTCCCCCGCTGGCTCCTGGCTTGCCTCCGGTGCTGCCCGGTTTGTCGGAGGAGCCCGCTGGCTTGTCCCCGCCATCTGCTGCCTTGCCCCCGGTGCGGCCCGGCTTGTCTGCGGTGCTCGCTGGGGGAGCCGGGTTGGGCGATTCACCGTCGCCTCCTGCCGCCAGATGGTCGCGTTTGAGTTGCACCAGCGGCTTGAGCGGCGACTCCCGGGAGTTGATGGCGCTCTTTTCGGACTTCCCGATCGCCTCGTCCCAGGCGGCGAGCGCTTCGGGCAGGCGGCCAAGCGCAAGCAGAACGTCACCGCGACGGTCGAGTCGCGCCACTTCGAAGGCGCCGTCGGCACCGTAGGCAGCTGGCTCGAGCAGCGCCAGCGCCTGCTCGGGAGCCCCCTCGTCGATCAGGACTCCGGCAAGCCTTATCCGCGCCACGGCCGAAAGCGCATGGTCGGCCTTGCGATCGACCACCCACTGCAGTTGCGCGCGGGCCGACTTGAGGTCGCCCTGTTCCACGAGGAGCTTCGCGCTCAGGAGCGCCGCAAGCGGCGCATACGCAGTCTCCGGGTACTGCTCGAAGAGTGTTCCAGCGTCCTGGCGCACTGCGGCAGTGTCTGCACGTCGCGCAGCGATCACGACCCGGTCGTAGACCTCAGCGGCTTCAACGGAACGCTTGCCCTGATACCAGCCCCATCCACGCCAGCCCGCCAGCGCGAACATGGCTGCGGCAAGCAGCATCGAAATCCAGGTTCCATTGCGCCGCCACCAGTCCTTGAGGCGGTCAACCTCTTCCTGCTCGAAGTGATGGTCAGCCATCAGGGCCTTGCCGCGTAACCATGTTCGAGAATGTAGCCGGCAACCTGATCCGCGGCCATCCGTGTCTGGGGCACCGACGCGTCGCGAAGGGCCTTCACCGTGGCCTGCCCGGCGCGCAACTCCTCCTCACCAATCACCACTGCGTAGCTCGCACCGCTCGCGTCTGCACGCTTGAACTGCGCCTTGAACTGCCCCGCACCGCAGTGCACGATCACATCCAGACCTTGGTCGCGCAGACGCTCGGCAAGTTCAAAGGCGGCCAGATCCGAGCCATCGGCCTGATGTACCAGATACACATCGCAGGTGTCGGGCTGCACAGGAATCACCGCGCGCAAGGCCTCGAGCACACGTTCCACCCCGATCGCAAAACCGCAACCGTGCGCGGCCTTGCCGCCGAGCGTCTCGAAGAGCCCGTCATAGCGTCCACCGCCGCAGATCGTGAGCGGAGCCTTTCCGCCGAATGGGGCAATCCACTCAAAGACCGTGAGGTTGTAGTAGTCGAGCCCCCGCACCAGACGGGGATTGACCCGGAAGGCGATCCCGCGCCGGTCGAGATGCTCCAGGATGCGCGCAAGGTGTGTTCGGGATACCTCCCCGAGAAACTTGTCGATCGATGGTGCGCCCTCGATGAGTTGCTGCATCTGCGGGTTCTTGCTGTCGAGGATGCGCAAGGGGTTGCTGTGCAGACGACGCTGCGCATCCTCGTCGAGCAAGGTCCGATGCGCCTCGAAGTAGGCTATCAACGCCTGCCGGTGCGCCGCGCGCTCGCCCATCGCGCCGAGCGAATTGATGTCGAGGCTCAGGTCCCGCAGACCAAGCTCCTCCCAGAGCCGCGCGCACACCAGGATGAGTTCGGCATCAACGTCCGGCCCGGGGAGCCCCAGCGCTTCGAGCCCGACCTGATGGAACTGTCGGTACCGGCCACGCTGCGGGCGTTCATGGCGAAACATCGGACCGCTGTACCAGAGCCTCTGCGGGCCCTCGCGCAGGAGGTGGTGCTCGATCACCGCACGCACAACGCCGGCGGTACTCTCCGGGCGAAGACTCAGGTACTCGCCGTTGAGTTGATCGGTGAAGGCGTACATCTCCTTTTCGACAATGTCGGTGACTTCGCCGATCCCGCGCAGGAACAGCGCAGCGTGCTCGAGGATCGGGGTGCGGATTTGCCGGTATCCGTAGGACGTCACGACCGCAGCGACGGATTCCTCGAAATGGCGCCAGAGCCACTGCTCCGCCGGCAGCACATCGTTCATGCCGCGCACCCCGCGCAGCGGTTCGCGCCGGACGCCGCCCCCCTCGGCTGCGGCAGCGCTTCCCATGCCCGCCGCCGGATCAACAAGGCTCATCGCGGGGCACCGAAGCGCTGCTCGACATAGTCGGACACGATCCGGCGAAACTCACGCGCGATCCCTTCGCCCTTGAGTGTGACGCGCCGCTCGCCATCGACATACACCGGTGCCACCGGCGCCTCCCCGGCGCCCGGCAGCGAAATCCCCACGTCGGCATGCCGACTCTCACCCGGCCCATTCACCACGCAGCCCATCACCGCCACCTGCAGGGTTTCCACCCCTGGATACTTGCCGCGCCACACCGGCATCTCCTCGCGCAGCCAGCGCTGGATGTCATCGGCAAGTTCCTGGAAAAAGGTGCTCGTCGTGCGGCCGCACCCCGGGCACGCGATCACCATCGGAGTGAAGGCGCGCAATCCCATCGTCTGGAGCATCTCCTGCGCCACCACCACTTCGCGACGGCGATCGCCACCCGGTTCGGGGGTGAGCGAGACGCGGATGGTGTCGCCAATTCCCTCCTGAAGCAGTACCGCCATCGCGGCCGTGGAGGCCACAATGCCCTTGCTACCCATGCCAGCCTCGGTGAGTCCGAGGTGCAGCGCCTGCTCGCAGCGCGCTGCAAGCGTGCGATAGACGGCGATCAGATCCTGCACGCTGGAAACCTTGGCCGAGAGACAGATCTGCGCCGGATCCATGCCAAGGCGTATCGCTTCGCGCGTACTTTCCAGCGCCGAGGTCACCAACGCCTCGCGCATCACCGCCGCAGCCTCCCAGGGCTGCGGTCTGCGGGCGTTTTCGTCCATCAATCGCGCCAGCACCGAAGGATCCAGGCTGCCCCAGTTCACACCGATCCTCAGTGGCTTGCCCCATCGGAGTGCCACCTCGATCAGGCTTGCAAAGTTCTCGTCGCGCCGGGACGCGGTGCCAACGTTGCCCGGATTGATCCGGTACTTCGACAGCGTCTGGGCGCACGCCGGGTGCTCCTGCAGCAACTTGTGGCCGTTGTAGTGGAAGTCTCCCACCAGCGGAGTATCCACCCCCATCCGGTCGAGATGCTCACGAATCTCCGGCACTGCGCGTGCAGCCGCAGCACTGTTCACGGTGATGCGCACAATTTCCGAGCCCGCAACCGCGAGTTCCTTCACCTGGATCGCAGTGGCGATCACATCGACCGTGTCGGTGTTGGTCATCGACTGCACAACGACAGGGGCATCACCCCCCACCAACACCACCCGGTCACCCCAGCGTATGCGGCACTGAAGCGACCGGCGCCGCGGTCGCGGCAGAGCCGCCAGCGGTGCGGCTCCTTCGTTGGGTTGGGGGTCAGAAGAGGCGTGCATCGGGTACGAATGGGCGTGCATCGGGTCAGAAAGGGCGTGCATAGAAGTGGATCACCACGATCGAGGCGCACAGGGCGAGCGACGACCAGACCAGCCCCCTGCCCGCGCCGCCATGCGCAAAACCAAGCAATCCGCGCGGAAGCAGCCGACTCTGCCGCGCGTCGCCCTGGAGCGTGCTGTCGGCATCCTGGAGTTCCCGGGGCAGGAGACGCAGCAGCAGACTGCGATCCTCCACGCCGATACGCCTTCCGTAGGCGAAGAGCAAGGGACGGACAAAGGCCGGGCCAGGCAGTTCCTCCCATCGCCCCTCTTCGATCGCATCGAGTTGACGCAAGGGGACGCCCAGGTGCGCAGCCATGTCGTGGCCATCAACCCCATGAGCGATGCGCAGGGCGCGCAGCCCGTCGGCCGAGGCCAGTACCTCACCGAGCGTTGCCTGCTGCATCACCAGGTACTCACCGCCTGCGGCGAGCGGCCGGCTGCGCGATGCATGCGGACGGTCCTGCTTGTCCGATCCTGCACTGACCCGGCGAGTTGTCCGCAGGCCGCAGCGATGTCGTCTCCGCGGGTCTTGCGGATTGTGGCCGTGATGCCGGCGGCCAACAGCACCTCCGCAAAGCTGCGGATCTGTTGCGTCGTGCTTCTGCGAAACGCGGAGCCGGCAATCGGATTGAAGGGGATGAGGTTCACTTTCGAAGGCACGCTGCAAAGCAGATCGCGCAACGCCTGCGCCTGGGCAAGGGAGTCGTTCACACCAGCGATCATGGTGTATTCGAAGGTGATGAAATCGCGTGGCGACGCGCGCAGGTATCGACGGCAAGCCGCAAGCAGTTGTGCAATCGGGTACTTCTGGTTCAACGGTACCAGCCGGCTGCGCAGATCATCGTGAGGCGCATGCAACGACACCGCGAGGGCCACTGGGCAGTCGCCGGCAAGGCGGTCGATCATCGGCACGACCCCCGAGGTACTCACCGTAACCCTGCGTCTCGAAAGCCCGTAGGCCAAGTCGGAAAGGAGAATGCGCAGGGCCCCAAGGGTGGCCTCGTAGTTCTGCAGCGGCTCCCCCATGCCCATGAACACCACATTCGAGATCGCCTTGCCACTCTCGGATTCCTCTTCGGCCGGCGCTTGCTCCAACGCCAGCGGGTGAGCCGGCGGCTCAGACCTCAGCCGATCCAGCGCTGGAGCCGTCGCAGTACACGCCGCCGCAGCCGCAGATGCAGGTGCAGCCGCAGATGCGGCATTGCATGCCAAAGCGGGCGCAGGGTAACGATGATGCATCGACGCGGCCCTGAGACGGAGCGGCGAGGCGCTTTCCGAACTGCAGAGCAGGGCTCTCGCGAGCCAGACCTGCGCCACGATCTCACCAGTGCTGAGGTTGCGGTTGAAACCCTGCGCTCCGGTCGAACAGAAACCGCATCCCACAGCGCAGCCCACTTGCGTGGAGACGCACAAGGTCCCCCGGGCACGCTCCGGAATGAAAACCGTTTCGATGGCGTTGTGAGCACCAACGTCGAAGAGCCACTTGCGCGTGAAGTCCGCAGCGACGTGGTCGCGAACCACGCGGGGAAGCGGTCCGCGCACCTGCTCGGCCAGCCGCGCGCGCAGGCTCGCGGCAAGGCTGCTCATCGACGCAAAGTCGACCGAACCCCGCTGATGCACCCACTGCATCAACTGGCGGGCGCGGAAAGGCTTTTCACCCCAGCCGGCGAACAAGGTCTCGAGTTCCCTGATGCTTTGGCCGAGCAGATCAGTCGTGGCAACGAAACTGGAATCAGTCATGAACTCGCGCGTTGCTCCCGATGCAAAGTGAGGATAACGCCGCTGGGCCGGGAATTCTGCCGAAGATTGGACCGAGGGTCAGGCGGGCGGCGTGATCGACCGTGAGGCCGAAGATTCAACCCACGGTGAGGACGCCGACTCAACCCGCGGTGGGGCCGAAGATTCAACCCGCGGCGAGGCCGCCGATGCAACCCCGATCGGCCGACCTGGAACTTCAGCGCGCACAGATATCCATCGAGGCAAAAAAGAAAGCGATTTCGGCCGCTGCCGTGTCGGGACCATCCGATCCGTGTACTGCATTGGCTTCAACGCTACTCGCAAAATCCGCCCGGATCGTGTTGGGAGCCGCCTTGCTGGGGTCGGTTGCCCCCATCAGTTCCCGGTTGTGCGCGATTGCGCCCTCGCCTTCGAGCACCTGCACCATCACTGGTCCCGAGGTCATGAACTCCACGAGACTCGCATAAAAAGGCCGGTCCCGGTGCACTGCGTAGAAGGCCTGCGCTTGAGCGCGCGACAAATGCATCATGCGGGACGCGACGATGCGAAGTCCGGCCGCCTCAAAGCGCGCATAGATGGCGCCGATGAGGTTGCGGCCAACTGCATCGGGTTTGATGATCGAAAGTGTGCGTTCCATGTTTATCCTTGCTCGTGTTCGAAAAGTAAGCCCGCATTGACCGGAGCGTTCGACGAAGCGGCACAAGGGACTGCGGGGCGAACCCATCTGCCGCATCCACCTGAACCGGGATTGGTCTGTGCCGCCGCGAACAACGTGGTGGGTGATCTGGCGATGGGATTCCGGGTTACCGTGTGTGCCGCATGGCCCGGAGGACCCGCGTACTACAAACCACAGTGTGCTTCAGGGTACTGGTGCGGTGGATACTACCCGCCTAAGGTTGGGGGATGATAGCACCGGAGAAATACGCCAGGCTCTGCCCCCGAATCGGGTTGAGCGCAGCGCACTTCTCAAAGCCCTCAACCAGACAAGGTGGTTGAAAAGCCCGCCCTTTGGCTTTACATTCTCACATATCCACGTGTCTCGTGGCTTTTCTAGCAAGGAGGTTCTACGATGACCAATCCATCCAACTCGCCGTTTGGCCATTCGGCCAACGCGCAAGCACCACTTGGCTCTGCGGCCAATGCCCGGTCCACCGA
>Ga0194129_10000717_pt1 | contig 60715 bp, 69 predicted proteins | sample TA2KigCa35mmetaG_FD_150862 | JGI IMG/M metagenome (GOLD analysis project Ga0194129, IMG submission 150862) | Freshwater microbial communities from Lake Tanganyika, Tanzania - TA2015038 Kigoma Deep Cast 35m | ecosystem: Environmental > Aquatic > Freshwater > Lake | place: Tanzania: Lake... | reverse complement strand
GGATTGCTGTATATATCCTATACAGGATACTAACACTTGAAAGTATTATAAGATCTATTTGGGATGGATTGCTGTATATATCCTATACAGGATACTAACACTCGAAAGTATTATAAGATCTATTTGGGATGGATTGCTGTATATATCCTATACAGGATACTAACACTCAAAAGTATTATTACATTAGTATATTAATATATTCTTATATAATTTAATACAATCAATTTTTATAAATATCATCAATATATTTTATAAAAATCTCTTTTTTTTTTAAATCTATACTATCCCAATTTATTTTTGATATATTTAATAATATTATATTAATAATTAATTTTCCACCTAACAATCCTTTATTATTTAAATATATATTATTTAAAGTAAAAGGCGGTATTTCAATATTTATATAATTACCATCAATATATTTTATTATTTTTGTTGCTCCTATTAGATAATCTTTTAAATTAATAAATATATCTATAATAAGATCTATATTATTATTAATTATTTTATGACTATATTCAACCTTTTCGTTATTTAACTTATACCTTTCATAGTCTAAATCATCATTAGAAATATCTTCAGAACTTGATGAGTAATTTGTACTATTAATATTTTTTTTATTAGATATTATCATTTTTATTTCAATTTCATGTTCTATACCATCATCATCTATATATTGTCTAGTAAAACAAGGATATACTTTTTTACATAATATGCTAAAATTAAAAGGTTTTTTAACTCCTTTTAATAATATCCTAATTTTTTTATTTTTATTAGTATATAAATCGTAATAATTAACTGGAAGAATAATACTATGCTTAATTATTTTTGTAGAAGGATTATAATAATATTTACTCTTTGTTCCTTTTTTTAAGAACATATTTGCAATATTCATAAATGTAGTTTTTATTGCTTCTTTGTCATTAAAATAATTATTATACATATTATCCCAAAAATTAATATCAGTATCATTATAAAAATCGTAAGAAAACATAATATCGTCTTTATCAAATTCATTGAAAACTCTTAATTCTCCATATTTTTCAAAATCTTCTAAAGCTTTTTTATATCCAGCACATGCTTTTTTAAATTTATCTATTTTTTGGTTTTTTTCGTTAATATCTGTTATATTTATTAGTTTGTCTGGATGACATTCTAATGCTATTTTCTTATATATATCTTTTATATCATCTTTAGTATATTTAGAAATATTATTAATATCTAAATTTAATGATTCAATATACATATTAATTATTCTTTATTGTTAAATAATAATCATAATTTATTCTTTATATTAAAGAATTATTATGTAATATATATAATTTATATTATTTACATATTCAATTATGGATAATTGGAATAAATTTGAAGAAAAATTCGAAACAATTATAACAGAAAACTGCGAATATAATATATTATTAAATCGAATATTATTATCTCAAAATAATACACTTTTATATTCTCCAATAGGATTTCCAATAGATTTATTAGTAGATTTGATAATTAAAAAAAAATTTAATATTAAAAACAAGATTTATAGAACTGAGCATATATGGGATAAAAATTTAAAATATAACGAAAATAGCAAATTTTTAGAATTAGATATAATGAATCCTGAAAATTCTAAAAATATAGATAAAATAACCCCATTTCTTCTACATATCATAAAACATAAAAATGTAGGTCTGGAAAAACATTATATTATAATTAAAAATATAGATTTATTATCAAAAATATTTTATGATTTTAGAATAATACTAGAAAAATATTCAAACAATATAACTTTTATGTGTACATCGCATTATATGTCAAAAATAGAATTGCCTATTAAAAGTAGATTTAATAGTTTTAGAGTTCCATTATTTACTTTTGAAGAAATAAATAACATTTTTATAAATTACTTAAATATTTCTATGAATGATGAATTATTTATTACAAAACCACGTAATATTATAAAAGCTTTATTTATAGCAGAAATAGAATGCAGTCCTAATTCAGAAGATATTTTAACACCTGATTTTATAAAATATAATTACCCTCCTTTTGTTGATTTTATAAAGACATTTGATAAACATAAAAATAATATGGAAGAAATAAGATATTTATCTAATAAATGTTGTCAATATAATGTAACTATTAATAATATTATAGAAGATTTCATTAATTTTGTAGATTATGGAGATTACTATCTTAAAATAAAATATTCAAAACTTCCTAAAAAGAAACTTGAAGATATTAAAAAAAATGAAAAAATAAATATAATAAATATTGGAATAGAGGCAGATTACATATTATCACAAACTAATAAATCTAAAGAACCTATACATATTGAAATGCTTTTATACAAGTTATTATATTAAACTATCATATTAATCGATAGGTTCATCTTTAGGATAAGAAATTCCCTTATTATATCCTTTCATTGATATATATTTAGTACTATAATTTGTTACATATTTTTTTTCAAATTTAAAGTTATTAAATATAATATTTGCTGCTATAAATTTATTACATTTATATATTTTATCATAAATAATTGACATATAAATATATTTAATTTTATCTACATATTTTTCTAGACAATCATTATATAAAATAGCACCTCCTATAATAAAGGCACTTTCTATAATATCTGTATCATTTACATAATTAAATGCTTCTTCTAAATTCTTAAATATTATTGGTTTATTTTTTATATTTGTATTAATATAATCATCTTCTAATTCTTTTTTAATATTATCATAATCATTTAAACTTATTATTATATTTATTCTATTTATTAATGGTCTTTTTGGAAGTGAGTACCATGTATTCTTTCCCATAATTACACAGTTCTTTTTACTAGAATCTACTACTTTCGACGTTATATTTTTAAAACTTTTAAGTTCTTCTGGTATATTCCAACACATTTTATTATCATAACCTATACCATAATTAGTACTTGTTGCAACAATTATATTAATATCCTTATTTTTTTTTATTTCATTTACAAAAGGTTCATAATTTTCCATAATTTATAAAATATTATATTATATATATATCAATCTTTTATATTATATTTATAATGTTTATACTTTTGCTAATAGTTACCAGTACAATAACACAAATAATATATATACTCCTCTAATTGCTATATAAATAGCAGTAGGTAATAATATATCTCTTAAATTTCCTTCACTATTTATTTCATTTATTTCGTTAGAATTAAATGTTCTATTATATGATAATGAAGATATAATATTAGCAGTTCTTAATTGTGTATTAAATAATTGATTATTAAGATTTGTTATCATAATTATTATATAATAATAGTAAATCTTTATTACATTAAATTATATTGATCATTCATTATATTGTATACGCGATCCCTATATTCTTCTATTGTTTCATCTTTTAACAATTCTACCATATCACAAACCTTAATTTTTATTTTATAATTTTGAACTAAGAATAGTTTTAAACAAGAATGCAACATAGATTCACCATTATCTGAATTATGATCAAGAGAATTATCTTCGTATTTTAACACTATAGGCATTATCGAATATCCTTCAACAAATGCTCCTTTACTACAAAATTCTGTAATATTTCCAGGTATTTTTGGAATATTTCCACTACCTGGTGCAATAAATATTACAGGATCTCCTATTTTTCTATTATCTATACGATCCTTAATTTTATTACTCGTTTTTCCTTTTTCTACATAAATAGTTCCGTATTTTTCGTTGTTTTCATCAGTATAATTAAATATTGAATATAAAATTGTCTTTAAAACTACATAACACGCTCTAGGAAATGCACTCGCTAATATAAAACCATCTACTAATGTTGTGTGATTAAAAGTACATATAAATTTTTTATCACTGTATAAATAACTCATATATTTTATGTAATCTTCTTTTGAAATATCTATAGTTAGTGATAATGTAAACATTATTAATTTACCAAAAATCAAAAATACAGACATTAAACTGCTTTCATCTCTTATATAATGTATTACAAAATTTGAAAATCTCAATAATAAAACTAGGAAAATTATACGAACAGGAAGAAAAACATATAAAAAAATTGTTTTAAGTACGTTTATTATATCATACATTATGATTATATTATTATGATTATTATATTATAAATATTTAATAAAATTTAATATTAACACATAACTATTATTTTTATTATATATTATACATGATTTTTGTACATTAGTGTTGTATATTTTGGAATATCTATATTATAATAGTCCTTGCTAGCATATTTATTATTTTTAATCCATATTCTCGCTATATAATATAATTTCTTAGGACTAATAGAAACTCCATTAATATTATTAGTTACATCATCAGTAGTTCCAATGTTTTCTCCTAAAATATTTGCACATAACTCAAAAAATTTATTTTCAAAATCCTCTGGAGATATTTTAAATGATAAACATCCGCCGTTAATATTTAAATTATCTTCATATCTAGGTATAATATCTGCACGCATTATAAAAAACATACCTTTTTTAAAAAGTTCTTTATAACCCTTAAAATAATAAACGTAATCTTTTACAGTAGAAATTTGTCCTAACATCTTATAACTTTTATCATCCCAATTTATATCGTATGGATCGTGAAAATATATACTCCAACAATCGTTTAAAAATACATCATCATTATTGTCATTCATTATTATCATTCATTATATCAAATATATATTAATAATTCTTATATATTATATTTAATATATTACAGAAAATACTGTTAATGTACTGAAAATATGAATTTACTTTTTTTTATGAATATAACTTAAATGGAGAAGAATTTTATATAAGTGATGGAGGTAATGATATGTATGATGGTGGTAACTGGACAGGTATACATGCTGACGGTTATGTATCCGATAATTTAAGTTATAGCACTACAACTCAAAGTACTCTTACTGTAAATGGAAAATCAGTTAATTACATATCTCTAGGATATACTCGCCCTTTAATAATGCTTGCAAAATCATCAACTAGAACTCTTTGGGATTTTCAGAAAAACGGTAATCTTAGTGCTGACGGCTATGGAAATGAAGATAATTTTAATGTTTATTCGGGTCAAACTGTTAATGGTTTCATTGTTCATGTGTGGTGCCGTGTTGTGTATAATGCTTCAGACCCTTCAATTGGCGATTTATATTTTGCTATTGGTGACAGTTCATCTACTTTCTATTCAGGAATGTCAGTTTATGCACCGAATTATACTAATGATGGTGCTTCATATATGAGAATTGATTGTGTTAATACATTGTTTGGATGTATGTTATGTTCAAAACCTGGCGGAGAATATATATCAGCGAATGAATGTCAAAATGTATTAATTGCTTTAACAAATAGATTAAAAAATATTTAAAAATATATAAATTATAACTTTTAGCATATATAGAATAAATTGTAATTTTACATCAGTATTATTATAAAATATATTAGGATTTCATATCTAAACGATAATATATGTATTTAGGATTTTTATATATTATATTATATTTATTTCGCAATTCATTATCATCTATATATTCAAAACCTTCTAAAAAATTATGATAATAATCTCCAGTAACAGTAATAGCATCATTGCAACAAATCAATATATCTAATAAAATTGGGTTATTTAAGGGTCTTGAAATATAGTCCTTACCCTTTGTATTTGTATTATTATCATAATACACATTATAATCCTTTATGAGTATTATATTACTACATCTAAAATTAGAATACAAGTAATTATTTATAGTGTAAAAACAGTTTTTATATAAAATATTATAATAATCCAAATATGCAAAATAATTTATTTTTAAACCATCTACTTTACTTTTGACCTTATCTAATTTATTTTTGAGTTTATGAATATCTTTTTCATATAAATCTACAACATAATTCATTATCAATTCAATTAATTCAGTTGTCAATAGATCTAAATAATTTTTCATATATTATATAATATTATATAATAATAGTTAAATAATATTATATATTATAAATCATATATTATTTTTTTAACATTAAAAATTTTGTATAATAGTTCAAATTTATAGAATAACATACTAACAAATGTACTTTACCACAAATTATAATCCATAATCCAAGAATAACACAAGATTTCCAATACATATTTTTTGTTATAATAAGATTTTTCCTACGTATTAATTCGTTAAAAACTATAATGTGTCCAAAATAACCAACTGATAAAATTGCTATTGTTGAAACAAAATTTTTCTCTTCTAAAACTAATAATAGATGTCCCCACCAATACCCTATATATCTAAATAAAATATGAAATAGCAGTTGATAATTATACATGTTTATTTTAAAGCATATATCTCCAAGTAAAAAAAGTATACTCATTGATAATAGCAAAAGTATACATATGTCTATAGATAAAATACTATTACTATCTGGATATAATGTAGTAATTATCATACATGCTATATAATTTATTGCACATAATTTATCTAATCTATGAAATAAAGTTCCACTTCTAGCATCATACCAAAAAAAAAGTGAAGAAATACAAGAACCAGATAATATTACAATTAAAGATTTTTGTTCTATACCAATTTCATACTGAACCCATTTATAAATACCGTGTGTTAAAGGTATTATCATCCATAATGATGTTATTCCAAGTATTAACTTATTTTTTTTAGGTAAATTACAAACATCTTTTCTATATTTTAAACTAAAAATTACTTTACATATCTCTTTAATATATGAATAATTTCCAGTATTTATTATAGATCTTATAATATTCATAATATTATGTAATTATATGCGTTAATTATTATATAATTAAATAAATTCAAAATAAAAATATTAATTTGTATAGATTTGTATAGATTTTTATAAAAATTGATTAAGATATGTAAAAGAATTATATATATACGCTTATTATGGCTATGAATTCATCTGCAAAAACTACAGCAAATGACACTACTAATGCTACCACTACTTCTTCTTTTACTTCTAAGATTACAGATAACATTCCTGTATCTTACAATGCTTATGATGAAAATGTAGTATTTACAACTGATAAAGTTAATGTTAGTTTTAATATTATCTTTGGAAAAGGAAAGGATGCTCTTGAATATAGTGATGAAAATGAACTAAAACAATTTACTAAGAATTATAATGTAGATACGTTAGAAGATAATGATACAAAGGCTTATTATGTTATTGCGGATGAAGGACCTCTATTAATCAAAATTGATAATCTTGATATTTATTCGAGATATAACAACGATAAATATGATTATGCTCTTGGTTTTGCTGTTGATTTTGAAGAACCTGAATATTTAAATAATGAGAATTATACTCCATTTAATATTGATAGAGATGGTGTAATGTGGTCTATTCCAGCAACTAATCATTACAATAATACATTTTATCAAAATGGAAAGGCAAAATATCAATGGAATACATCGCGTGCTAAGGATAGTAATGTAAAACTTACTGAAGATGAAAAAGAAATTGGCATTGAAGAAACTTCTGAAACTACAGGACTATTGTATATGACATTTATGATTCTTTGCAAAGAAAAAGAAATTGTTCAACAAACAGAAATTACACGCAGTTGTAATATGCGAAGTGCTGGTACTACTCGTGGAGGTAATGTAACAAGAGGAGGAGACTTAACTAGAGGTATTAATGATAGTGTAGCTGGTAGAGTAGGATATGGACATAGCGCATCTACTTCTTCAACAGCAAGCACATTTAAGTATGCTAAACATACTTCAAGAGTTATTATTCCTGTTCGTATTAGAATTTCAAAAGATTCAGAAGTAACAGATATGAATTGTTCAAAAACTATTAAGGGTGCTAAAGTTAATATGGATAGGAAAAAAATAGTAACCCCTTCTTTCAATCCTTTAGTATAAATCTATATTATAAAATATACAATTTGTTTTATATATCATTAAAAATTAAAAAATATATGTTAATTAATAATTATATAAGTTTCATATTATATTTTTTTTCAATAATATTCTTATTTTTGCTACTAAGAATAAATTATTTAAAAAATTGATATGTTAATATTTTTATTTTATAATTAAAAACTATAGCAAAATCTAATGTCTTCAATTCCTAGGTGGATGATGGAATCTGCGTTCGAACCTTTTGAATACGAAGATTATGATGATGACTTATCATATTATAAAAACCAATGTGATGTATGTGAGGGAGGTAGTTTCATAAATAAAATCTATATTGAATGCAATGAAGAATACTATACAGATGATTATGATTACTAAAAGTTAGTTTTAGAATATATAAAAATAATTAAAGTTTTTGTCTCATTTTACTTTTTTTTGTTGGTGTAATATCAATATAGCTCATCAAAATTTATTTTTTTATATTTTATATAAGAATTAATTAAATATAAGAAAATTGAAAAATCAATTTTATAATTCTACTCCATTTCCATTTGTAGTAATTCCTAATTTTTTTAAGACAAATGTTGCAGAAGAAATATATAACTCTTTTCCAAAAATAAAAAGTTGTGATAAAAATATATGAAAAAATCAAAGATGGCATATATATGATAAATTATGTAGTATTAAGATCTGAGAGAAGATTAACAGACGATGATATATAGAAGGTTTTTACCTTCGCGGAAACCGAGATGGTAATTTTAATTATTACTAATAATCGAAAAATATAATTATTAAAATGAGTACATAATTAAAAAAATTTTAGAAATTTATAAAAACTTTTAAAACTTTAAGAAAAATAAAATTATGTACTCAATTTAATTCTATATATATGGTGTTCTTATTTTTTTATAAAATGATAAGTCTAAATTGTCAGAACTTTCTGTTAAAATATAATTTATAGGAAAACCTATATTTTCCAAGTTTTTTTTAATAAGGTAATTTTCAGATTTAATAATTGTAGAAAATTTAGCAAGATATTTATAAGGAAAAAGATAAAAATTATCACATATATAATGCGGATCTTCTAAAATATTAACTATATTAAATTTATCTAAAATTATATTACAACTATCAAATTCTTTTTGAAATAATAAGTCAATTCTTGTAATAAGTATTATATCATATTCTATTCCTTCAGTTATACATAAATTTACAACATCATTCAATTTATTATTTTTATATTGTTGTATATCGTTTTCGATAGTTTCTATAAAATTGCTTTTTATTGGTTTATATTTATTTAATAAATCTTGTTTATTTATATCTGGTAAAATATTAGTACTTATATAGACATCTATTTCATATCCTTTATTTTTAAAATATTCAAAAATATATTTCCTATAATTTTCATAACTATTTTTATAATCTACAGAATATAATGTGCCATATTGCCAATATTTATTTATTTCAAGTGAAATTCCAAATAATAATAATGCTAATTTCATAAATTTTCATAAATACATAAGTATATATATTAGTAAAACATTATATAATTTATAATATGTTCTATTAAAAATATATAATTATAAAAATTGATATGCAGAATAATTTAATTTATTGCCCTGTTGATATAAATTCATAGAGCCACCTGAAAAACTAAAAACTTTTACGCTTAGCAACGCTTAGCAAACCTTGCAAAACATTCTTAATAAAGCACATCTAAATAGTTGAAATGCTTTTCACTTACTATCATTATCACAGCAATCGTAATACAAATACTGTTCTATTTGTAAAAGAAAAAGACATTATTAACGTATATGTGAATTTAAATTATGAAGACTATACAGGGATTCCTCTCTTGGTTATTACAGAAGAAAATATGAAAAATTATCCTATATTATATAAAATTTATATCGTCAGTCTCATGCTGACTGAAGACCCCTCAAACTTAAATATTGACGAGGATGGCCATTATGGTATTAGGAAAAAAACCATTTGGAAAAATCTTTATATTACTGATAATTATGATTTTGAGATGTCAATATCACACATTATTAGATATCCAAAAATGTTCTATAATCTATCAACTGACACGCAAATAGAGTATAATATGTATACTATCAAAAATAATATAGTAATGATTAATGATGATTTGCTATGTCAATTGATAAGAGATGAAATAAATAATCTTGAAAAACAATTATCATCATGCGAAGATTACAGTTGTAAAGTTATGTATTCTCATTATATTAAAAATATCCTACCTGATAACATCCCAATAGATTTGGGACAGCTCATATTGGAGCAGATATGATATATAAGTTGAATGTATCTTAACACACGCTCGCTCATACAATTATATATTTTTATATTTTTTATATTTTTTATTTAACTGATTATAAAAAATATATTTCCGATAATTCATAACTATTGTTATAATCTACTGAATATATAGTATATTTTTATATTATTTCTAATATAATACTTAATATATATTTTATTATATTAGAATGAACAAAAATAAAGATTGTCCTGAGGGAAAAGAGATTAATCCAATAACTGGTAGATGTGTGAAAAAATGCAAAAATGACGAAAAAAGAGATCTTAAAAAAGGTAAATGCGTAAAAATTAAACTTAAAAATAAAGATTGTCCTGAGGGAAAAGAGATTAATCCAATAACTGGTAGATGTGTGAAAAAATGCAAAAATGACGAAAAAAGAGATCTTAAAAAAGGTAAATGCGTAAAAATTAAACTTAAAAATAAAGATTGTCCTGAGGGAAAAGAGATTAATCCAATAACTGGTAGATGTGTGAAAAAATGCAAAAATGACGAAAAAAGAGATCTTAAAAAAGGTAAATGCATGAAAATTAAATTAAATAATAAAAGGATTACAAAATTAGAATTACCGCCTACAAATAATTCTTCTTCAATATTCATAGGAAGTCCAATATCACAAAATCAATATTCTTTAAAAAATCGTTTGAAACTCTATAATAAGGCGAAATTATATTTAGACAAAATTAATAATAATGAATGTATAAAAAATGTAAAAATAAATGAAGAAAAATTTATGACACTTTCTAATATATTATTTTTAGATAAAAGAATAGGGACGAAAAGTGAAAATGGAGCTATTTATTTATCTAGTATTAATAATGTAAAAGATTTATTGTTAGTTTCAAAAGTTAACAATAGAATAAAAGATAATTTGAAAGAAATAACTATTATGAATAACTTAACAAATAATCTTATAAAAACAGAAAAAACAAAGCACTTCCCTTTAATATATAGTAGTCATATATGCAATATAAAAAATATGTATAATAATAAATCCTTAGTAAGTGTTAATGAATTATGTAATGGAGATTTAAAAATGTTATTAGACGATAAATCAAATTATCCTATAGATGAAAACTTATTATATAATATAATTTTTCAAATATTTATATCAATTGCAACTTATCAAGAATTTTCTAGTAATATTCATAATGATTGCCATTATGGAAATATTTTGTATCAAACAAATACTGAAAAAGGATACTATAAATATAAATTTAATAATAAAGAATTTTATTTACAATCATGTCCTTATAATATGATGTTATATGATTTTGGATTTACTCGTAAATATAAGTTGGGTAGTAGTGTTTTTTTTCAAGATTTTTATAGAATATTATATGCATTTATACCTGAAAAAGAAGGAGGATGGAATTTACATATTAAAAATTCTAACATTATAAAAGATGTAATAAAAATGAAAGAAAAAATTAAAAAATTATTAGAAAAAAAAAATATATATAAATTCGAAGAAATATTAAAAATTATAAACCCATTTATTAAAAACATATATAAAGAAAAATTAGAAAAAGACGATGTTTTATTAAATAAAAAACCTTTTATTATAAAATAATTAGTGCATCTCCTATACAAAAAACTATCAATAGTATTCCAAAATAACTATAGTTATGATTTGTGATAAAATCTTAGGGACTTGAAATATAGTAATTAATAATTAAGTTATATTTATATTTTTGCTCTATTATATTAATAAATTTTAAAATCACTAATATATATTAGAACATGACATTAGAAAGTTTAGATAATATTTCTGGATATAGTATTATAATAATTGGATTATATTTAATTATAGCTACTACTGTTTCTCCATTTAAAGTAATTGGGGAAAATGTAAGAAATATAATTGATAAAAACCCAGTTTTTCAACATATAATGACATTTGCGTTAATATTTTTTGTAATTGTATTATTAAATAAAACCCCGCCTTCTATCCCATTAAATGCATTATATTCTATTATAGAATCTCCAAATAATAATTTATTATATTTATTTGGTGTTTCAATATTAATATATATATTATTTATTATATCTTCCAGAGCACCCTTAATGTTTACAGGATTAATACTAATTCTACTTTTCCTATTATTTGTATTTAATTCTATGGCATTAAAGAAAATAGAAGAGAAAAACGAAGAAGAATATAAAAAATATAAATTAATGCAAAATATATTATTTATATTTATTATAATAATTTCAGTAATTGGTTCTGTTATTTACTCTATTGATAAATATAAAAAAGATTTTACCTTATTAAAATTTATATATGATTAGAAATGAAAAAAATAATAAAAACTTATAATAATACATTATATGTAAAAATATAGATATAAGATATTTAATAAGAATATCATTTATATACAATAAGACAATCTGTCAAGAACTTTATATGTTTTTTATAATGTAAATTGAATTTACTGTGATATGATTTACTATTTAAAATTAATATTCATATTTTTTTCATTAATTATATAAGATTTTATTAATATAATATTATAAAACAATATAATAATGCTTAGGTATATGCTACTTTTTTATGTATTTTGCACAGGTCAATCATTTATATGTGTAAATAATTTAAATATCGCTAATAAAATGCCAATTGTAAAACTACGGAACACAAGATATTTTTGTAATATGAAGGAAGATAATTTTAATGATATTGATATTGACAGGTCTGGAAAGTTGGATAATAAAGAATTAGAAATATTTTATGGAAAAATTAACTATATGGATATCGCTGATCTTAATAAAGATGAAGAGTTAGATTATTTAGAATTTGAAAGATTAAAAAATATTAAGAAGTTTGGTATTAAAAATGGAGGTAATTTGTTTGTTAGAAATGCTGTTAATATGGGTCTTCTAGATAAAAATTCTATTTTAGCAGAAGGTCAGGCATCTATTTTTTTAGGTAATAAAGGTTTTGATCCGCTAAATTGTTCTACAGATATTATTACATTGAAAAAATATAGAGATGCCGAGGTTAAGCATGGGCGTCTTGCGATGTTAGGTAGTGTAGGGTGGCCTTTGGCAGAATTATATCACCCATATCTTTCTAAAATTTCCAATTCACCAAATCTTCTTTCTGTTAATGGAAAAGTTCCTTCTATATTAAATGGAGGTCTTGATAAAATCAACCCCGTATTTTTTATGGCAGCAATTGTATTTGCTACATCATTAGAACTAAGTAATATTAATAAAAAATATGATAATGAGTCTATTCCAGGAGATTTGGGTTTTGATCCTCTTAAATTATATAATGGTCGTGATGTAGTTACAAAAAAAAATCTAGAACTTAAAGAAATAAATAACGGTAGGTTAGCGATGGTAGCAATTACATATTATGTATTTAGTGAATTTATTACAAAAAATCCTATTGTAAAATTTTTTTAATTTATATAAAAAATTAAATAATATATTTCATTATTCTAATAAAAATAATAATAATATGGATAAAAGAAGTGCAAGAAGTCATAGTCCATCGCGAAAGAGATCAGCAAGAGATGTAAGTCCTACAGCAGAAAGTATGCAACAATATGCAAATAATAAGTTCTATACATACCTTGAAAAAGAATTAGCAAAACAAATATCAAATAAAAAAGGAGAGGAATATTTAAAAATAATAATAAAAAACCGAAAAAAGTATCAGAAAAAGTGAAGAAACCGAAAAAAGTATTTTAATTTTTTGATTTGTTAAATAATATATATAATAGTTTTCTCTAATTATAATAAATGGATAACAAAATAAATTATTACAAAATAATTGATGGTTTAAATTTTGATGCTGGTTTATTAAATATGGCAGATGAATTAATAAAAGGTAAGGGTGATGGAAGAATATCTATAGAAGATTCTAATAAATTGTTATTAAAGATTTTTGATGGAGGTAATATTACAAAAGTAGAATGTAGAACTATTTTATATATATTAAAAAATTATAAATTAACAAATGAAGCATCTCAAAATTTCTTAGATAAACTAATTAAATATGATAGATAAAAATCTGTAAAAATTGATAATTATCTTATTTTTATTTTTTATAAATAACTTGTAATTTAAAATGCATTTTGATATGAAAGACATACAGATAATTATATATTATGATATAATACATAATAAAGAATCTAATAAAAATAAAAAAAAGTTAAAAGATCTGAAAAAATTTCCTAATAAAAAAAATGTTAAGGATATATCTTTTGCCAGTGCTTTATCTGTAATTTCAAAATATTTGAATAATGCTTAAAATAATTAATTATAATAAGGTATATAAATAATTCATATCAGAATATAAAAATATGCAAAATATTGTATGTGTTAAATAAGAAAAATTAGAATAAGTAAATAATAAATTGTTATAATAGATATAATAAATTTGCATAGAATATACTAAATAATAAAATCTTAGGTCTCTTTTTAATATAAAAATATTACAATTTTCCTCTATTTTTTTTATTTTACGAAGATAATATATTAGCAAACAACCAAACAAAAAAATGTTATAATGCGTTATCTGAGAAATATAAAATAATATAAATAAAAAAGATAAATTATTAAATCCTATACAATAATCTATATCGTGAAATATTTTAGTATTTAATATCATAAAATATGCTATAATTCCTTTATATAATTCATTAGTTTTTAAAGTAAATAAAAATAGATTTCTAAAATTGTTATTATAATTAATAGATAATTTACTTAAAGTTTTTCCAAAATAATATGCCCACCAAGGATAAATACAATAATGTATTTTTAAAGTTACTCTAAAATTATCAACCGTATCATTATAATATTTTATAGATGTGTTTTTATTATATATATAATGACCTTCCCTATGAAAATCAAAAGCTATTACATCTCCTTTTTTTATAACAACATCTGTAGCTATCATATTAAATCGAGTTACTACATTACTATTATTATCTAATCCTATAATAACACGATAACAAGAAGCAAATGGAAATAAATAATAAGGACCGTCTATATGTCTAGTATAAAATATTTTATCAGAAGAATTATATATATTAGATAAATGCTCTTTTTTATTATTTTCATCGCTATTTTTTTGTGGTGCTGTTACATATATTTCATTCATATCATTTATAATATCAATATTATAATTAACACCAAAATTATTTTTAAACATATTTATTATATTTTTATTTGTAGCAATTTTATAATATAAATAAGATATTTCAATAGGAAGTTTATTATACCACCAATGTGTCGAATTATCCTTGTCGGGTTCCTGAGATATAACCCATTCTCTTATTTTATCTAGATCTTTGTGAAGAAGTATTTTACAATTATATACACGAATTTGTTGATTTCTCCAGGGTAAATAAAATAACATATTATATAATAATACGCAATATTTTTCTAATTGACTTATATTATGAATATATATATGTTAATTGTTAGTTTAACAATTTTATTTAGTTTTATAACAGCAGTATATTTAGGTAAATATGTTATAAGTATACCAGCATTATTCGTGTTTATTACATCTGTAATATTTTGGTCTAATCCTGAAGATAAGTTAAAAATGTATATAGATATTTTTGTAGTACAATTAGGATTATACTTTTCGGTTTATTATGCATATACTTATTTAGATAGTAAAAAATTTATAAGTTATTTAACAATTCTTTTAATCGCTATAATTTATTATTTATTCGCTATATTATCGTGGAATTTAAATCCATATATAACAGATGATAATATCAAATTTTTCAAAACAATAACATTACTTTTACACAGTATGGGAACATTTATCGCTAATTATTCAAATATATTCATGTATTTGTGGGTATAGAATTTAGTGATTAATTTTTAAAAAATTACGCAATTTATAATTTATAATTTTTTATTTATTATTACATTACATTCATCTAGAATTTCAAAAGAAAACAAAACTACATTATACAAAAACAAATTGAGTAATTATATAAATATTATGAATATTATGAATATTATTAATATTATGAATATTATTAATATTATGAATATTATGAATATTATGAATATTATTAATATTAAAGAAGAAGGAGTTGATAAAAATAAAGAAGAAAAATACAACTCCTATATTCCAGAAAAAATTAAAGAAATTTAACAAAAAAATGAACTTTATTTTAAAAAATCCATATTATACATATAATACACTTGAAGAATATGATAATGAGTTATATGAATTATCTACTAAATATAGTTTATGGTAATTATAATATTATTCTTAGTAAATTGCTTAAAAAATACAAACAATATTCTATGTGTTATAATTTAGATAAAACTTCTATTATGTATGAAATATTAACTAAAGAATATTGTAAATTTATTAAATGTTATATGAATTATGATGTTGAAAATTCTAACTATAATACTGAAAACGAAGAATTTATAGTTTTAAAAATGTCATCTTGTATGAAAAAAAAAGAAGAAAAAAAAAGATACAAAAACCTTACTATAACTATCCCTGTATATGTACCTTATGAATTTAATAATAGGCGGAAGTCTAAAAAATTTAATTACACTAATATAATTTATCCCACAGTTGAACATATGTCTATTATATAGACCTTTATCTTACCCATCTTTGTATTTTCTAAATTTTCTAAAATTGGTAACTTCTATATGATAATTTAAAAATAGTTTTTTTTGCTTATATATTTTTTTATAATTTTAATATCTACCTATTTATTACATTATTATTGAAGATTATAGTTAAAATAATTATATATATAATATTATAATTATAAATAGTATTGACATATTAGTATATACATTTGTTGGTTTACAAGTAGTATTTCCATTCATTATTATATGGGTTTCTGCAAATATTATTTATTATATTTAAATAAAAAATGATATATTATACATAATATTATATAAAATGTCTTTGTTTCTAGATATTATTAATCTTGAATATGCTATAGGAAAAAATATATTAACTAATAATACAATAAAAAATACAGAAAAAATAAGTAGAGTATGCAAAATCTTTAATAATATTGTTAAAGATGATATGAAAAAGTATTATAACAAGTATATTAAAAAAATGCTTCTTCAAAAAATACATCATATTATTACAAATAAAATGTATACTATGGTTAAAAACTATAATCGTAATAATAGTTACAATAACAGTAATTATATATATAAAACAGTAGAAGAATATGATGAAGAATTGCATAAATTATCTAAACAAATAAACAATGTAATTTATGAAGACATTATAAGCGACTTACAAACAATTTATAATGAGTATATATTTGAAGGCAGTATATCAAATAGTTGCTATGAAGTATATCTATTTGGAATAATGGAAATTGAATATTGTAAATTAATTAATTATTTAGTAAATAATAAAAATTGACTATTAAAGTAATTAAAATCATATATATTAATAAAATATGCTAAATACCTTTTTTAATGTTGCAATTGTAGCAACTGCTTCATATATTCTAGTTATGAATATGAAAAGATTTAAAAGAATTAATAGAGTTAATAGAGTTAATAATATAACAAACGAGGAAGTAATGGATTATATCAATATAAATAACGAGAGCGATTATAGCAATGACACTATCGATATTATCGACGCTATCGACGCTATCGACATTAATGACACTATCGACACTATAGACATTAATTACACAAATGAGAGCAAACAAAACAAAGTTAGTGAAGTTACAGATATTGTTAATGAAAAAGAAAATAACAAAAATGAAATTTTGAAATTAATTTCAGATAGAATTGAATATGAGAATAGTTTGAGTATTGACGAATATCTTAATCTAAGAAATAATAAAATTAATTGGAGAGCTCTTTCTGCAAATGATAAGATTTTTAAAATACTAAAAAATAGAGTTGATTATGAAAATAATAAAGAAGAATATATGAAAAAGTATGGAGATAATAGAATTGATTGGGTATCGCTCTCTTTAAATAGAGATGCAAGCGAATTGTTAAAAGATAGAATTGTATACGAGAACGGACTAAGTGAAATAGAGTATGAAAATTTAGATGATAATAAAATTGACTGGATATATCTATCTGGAAATCCTTATGCAATTGAATTATTAAATGAAAATTTTAATAAAATAGATTGGAATACACTATCTCAAAATAAATGCGCAATTACTATGTTAAAAGCAAATTTTGAAAAAATTGTATGGGAAAGTATTTCGTATAATCAAAATGCAATTGAAATTTTAAAAGAAAATGTAGAAAAAATTGTATGGGAAAATGATTATTACTGCTTATTTGAAGAAATATTTATTAATAATCTTAGCGAATTAACAGATCTATTCAAAAAGAAAATAGAATATGAAAAAAATATAACTGATGAAAAATACAAAAAAATAGATTGGAAAAAGTTATCTTTAACACAAAATACATATGAATTATTAAAAACTTATCCTGATAAAATTGTCTGGAAAAATTTATCAAAAAATAAGGACCCTGCAATTATTAAATTATTAAATGATAGATTTGAATACGAAAAAAGATTAAGTATAGATGAATATAGAAAATTAAAAAATAAAATAGATTGGCATAGTTTAACTCAAAACAATAATGCAATTCAATTATTGAAAAGTAGAGCACAATATGAATATTCTCTAAGTAAAGAAGAATATGAGAAATTAGGAGATAATAAAATATTTTGGGAATATTTGTCATATACAGAATATGGAATTGAATTGCTTAAAAAATATCCTGAACAAATTGTATGGAAATATTTATCAGCTAACGAATATGCAATTGAATTATTGAAAGATAGAATGGAATATGAAAATAATTTAAGTAAAGAAGAATATATTAAATTGGGAGATGATAAAATAGATTGGTTAATTATCTCTCTAAATAAAAATGCTATTGATTTAATAAAAGATAGGTTAACATATGAAAATGAATTAAGTATTGAAGAATATAATAACTTAGGTATTAATAAAATAGATTGGACATATCTCTCTAAAAACAAAAATTATTCTGCTATTGAATTATTTGAAGAAAGAATAAAATATGAACAGCAATTTAGTAAAAAAGAATATATTATATTATCTGGAAATCAATTAGCATGGAATTATTTGTCAGAGAACAATAATCCTGAAATTATCAAATTCCTGAGAGAAAGAATTGAGTATGAAAATAATTTAAGCACTGAAGAATATAATAGTTTAGGAATTAATGTTATAGATTGGAAATATTTATCATTGAATTCTAGAAACAAAAGTTTTATTGATCTTTTAAAGAAGTATCAAGAAAAAATAGATTGGAGAAATTTATCAATGAATGAAAATGCGATTGAATTATTGAAAGCTAATCCTGAAAAAATTTCGTGGAATTTAATCCATATTTTATTATGATAAATTTTATATAATAAAGTTAAATTATATGTATCTTAGATTTTATTTAAGTTTATAAAATATATCAATAGTATAAGATAGATTTATTATGGGGTATGTGAGAATACATTTTGAGTTGGCAAATGGCGAATATCAAAGCGAGGCAGGATGGAGTTATACTGTTCCTTCTGGGCAAGGCGGCGATCAACGAAATACTTGGTGGGTTAGAAATGTTGGCGGTACGCCTGATAATCGATTTGACCCTCATCAATATACGCATCAATGGAAAATTTGGAAAGCAACAGTCAACGACCCCTTTACTTGGCCTGAACGATTTTACGCATATGAGTTTTCTGATAGTACAACTTCCTGGCCGTCGACTGTATATGATACTGCGGACAATGGGATGTATTTAGGACCGTATGGAACTGGGACTTCCTTGTTTTTATATAGGAATACATATTCCCCTCATCAAAACCCCTTTATTAGTTGGAATTACTATTTTAAAATCTATAATAAAACAGGAGTATCATATACAGTAAAATATAATGCAAATGGGGGTACAGGTACTATGGCCGACAGTACTGCAACCTATGGTTCTTCTTTTACTTTTAGAACTAATACTTTTACAAAATCAAATTATGCTTTTAGCGGTTGGGAGTTATTTATAGGATCTGATAGTAATACACAACATGGCAGCACAACATATCTAGATAGCGGAACATTTACTTGGGATATATCAACAAACACTACAAAAATTATTACTGCAAAAGCAAAATGGGCATTAACAAAAACATTAAATACAGTTACATATATTCAAGATATTCCTGACTTTCTATATGATTTCTTAAATCATACATTTACTACGTCTGGTGCCGTAGGTAGAACTGGACCAACATTGGCACAGATCAAGACGGCATATAGTTCTTCAAGTTGGTCTCAAAACGCGTCATATCTTAATATGTACACGCAAGGAATTCAAGAATGGACTGTTCCAGTATCGGGAAGTTATAAGATTGAATGTTTAGGAGCGGGAGCTCAGGGTTACGTCGTCGGTACCACCCTTAATTATCCAGGTGGCAAAGGAGCAAGAATGATTGGTACCTTCAATCTAACAAAAAACGAAGTTATATGTATTGTGGTTGGTCAGGAAGGAAAGGAAGGACCGGGATTTTTGATCGATGGAACTAATAGAAGGGGTATGGGTAGTGGTGGTGGCGGTGGGTCGTTTGTGTACAAAAAAATAAATAATGTATTATGTATTGTTGCTGGAGGAGGAGGAGGTAGCGGTTATAACCGAGGATATGGAGGTAAAGGAACTGCTGATAAACTTCCTGATATTTTATCAGGAGGAGCAATATTAAATGCACAAAACAATGGAGGTCATCAGGGAAGGGAAGGGAGAGGTGGGAAAGGCGGCCAGCACCATGCCGATAATACTTTGACAGGTACCCATTGGAATTCTGGTGCAGGAGGAGGAGGCGGGTGGAACAGCGATGGCGAGACAGGGGTCTTATCGACCCACCCGACGTCGACGGACAAAGATTATGCTGGGGTTGGTGGTAAGGGTCGTACTGCTACTACTACTACTACTATTTATAATCAAATAAGTTATACTTTCGGCCCTTTTGTAGGCGGATATCACCAAAACGAAATTGATAAGGTGGATGGGAATGGTGGATTTGGAGGTGGTGGAGGTTCATCGAGTTTGGGCCATAGTGGAGGAGGTGGGGGTGGTTATACTGGTGGTGGTGGTGGAAACAGCTTTGGCAATAATAGTAGTAATCCAACTCATAGCGGTGGACAAGGCGGCGGTTCTTATAATAACGGAATATCTGGAACACAAACCAATGAATCAGGAATAAACGGAGGTAACGGAATTGTTATAATAACATTAACATCATTATCTTATAAATATTATCATGATGATACTGTATCAAGTCTAACTTATACTTTTCTAGAAAATACTTTTACAAAAACAGGATATAATTTTGTTGGTTGGCATTTATATGATAAAATTACAAGAATAAATACAGATTCTACATATTTTCCAAGACAAACATTGGATATATCTAGTATAAATATAGATACTATTATTGCAGTAGCACAATGGAATGCAAAAACATATCAAATTACATATAGTGCAAATGGGGGTACAGGTACTATGGCTGCTAGTACAGCAACCTATGGTTCTTCTTTTAGTTTTCAAAATAATAGTTTTACAAGAACAGGTTATAATTTTGCTGGTTGGTTTTTATATAAAGATAATGCAAAACAAGGAAGGGATACTCCGTATAATTCAGGAGAAACATATGGTATTTGGGATTTAGATGGTACTAGTTTTTCTGCATTAGCACAATGGGCAGCAAAAAAATATCAAATTACATATGATGCAAATGGGGGTACAGGTACTATGGCCACTAGCGCGGAGGCTACATATGATTCTAATTTTACTTTTCAAACTGTTGATAATTTAACTTTAACAAGAACAGGTTATAATTTTAAGTCATGGGATTTATTTGAAGAGTCTAATAATATAAGATCATTTGTATCTGGAGCAACATTTAGATGGGATAAAACAGGAACAAGTTATACTGTAAAAGCACAATGGACAGCAAAATCATATGTAATTACATATTATGCAAATGGAGGTACAGGTATTGCACCCCAGTCGCATAATGCGACATATGGTTCTCCTTTTATTTTTGAAGATAATAGTTTTACAAGAACAGGTCATACTTTTGCTGGTTGGTCGTTATATATAGGAGGTGTAAAACATGGGACTACTACATATAATTCAGGAGCAACAATTAGTAATTGGGATTTAGATGGTGATATTTTTGCTGCATTGGCGGAATGGACAGTAAATTCATATACTTTTACTTTTAATGCAAATGCAAAAGGAGGTACTACTGGAACAGGAGGTACTATAGTAACTACAGCTGACTATAATACGCTAGTAACATGTCCTACGATTAAAGCAGTTGGGTATGTTTTTAAAGGATGGGCAACAAGTGATACTAGCACAACAGTAGACAAAGCAGGTGGAGCTACATTTACTTCAACTGAGAATAAAACTTTTTATGCAATATGGAATCAAAATACGGATGGAATTAAGTTTTCAGAATTACAAACAGTTTTTGGCGGACAACATCCAATACATATTAGTGAATATAGAACACAAAGCGGACAAACAACTACAAATTCTCAAATAACATTAAATACTCATTTAAAGGGTAAAGGACCTGCTCTGTCATAATTTCAGTTTATGAATAATTGAAGTTTTAAATGCAAAAATGTCTTTAATATTTTACAGGGTAATTAAAATAATAAATAAAATAATAAATAAAATAATAAATAAAATAATAAATAAAATAATAAATAAAATAATAATAAAGATAAAGTAATCTTTAATAATATTCTTAGGAATTGTGAATATATAAGAGATTAGTATTATATAACTTATCATTTATATTCAATAACCACATTCAAATGTAATATAATTATTTGCACACGATGGATTAATATTATAATATTTATACTCCCTTTTTTTAACACGTTTAACATTTTCTAAAATTCTGTGATTATCATAATATCCAAATATTGTTGTTCTTTTTTCATATATTTTATTAATTTCTCTCAATATATCTAAATATATTGGTTTTTTTAATAGATCACAATATAATATAATTGGAGTATGTGTATTTTCTTCAGGATTATAATTTACTATTAATTTTAATCTATAAATAATTATAACATTTTCAAGAGGATATCTAGAATATAAATAATTATTCATACAATAAGAAATATTATTATAATTAATATAATAAACTTCATCATATAAATCAACATTAATATATAATCCTTGAACTAATTTTTTAACTTTTAATAATTTATTATTAGTTTTTTCAATATCTTTTTCATATAAATCAAGTAAAAAATCAAATATTTTATTCAATAAATCTTCATGAAGAATATCAAGATAATTTATTATATGCATATTATTAATTATATATTATATATTATCAATATTTATGAAAATGCAAAGAAACATTCATAAAAAATGATTTTAATGTATATATATTATAATATTATATTATGGTTTTTGAAATAGTAAATAATTTATTGCTAATATGCTTAATAATAATAAATTATAGGATAATAAAAAAATTAAATATCATTCTAATAAAACCAAAACCTTTAGCACCATTAGTAGAAGATATTATGAGTTGTGATAATTGTGATAGTTGTGACAATTGCGATAATTACAATAACTATAATTTTTTTGAAAAAAGCAATACAATAAAAATAAACAATCATAACACAAAAGGACATTCTAAGTCTTTGAGATCACCTCCTCCACTACCATATCCATTACAATCTCAATCTCAATCTCAATCTCCTTTACAATCATCTATTTTACATCTTAAACAATCATCGTTAACAGACCAAATATCAAGTTGTAATGAACAATCTATTCAACATAATTTAATTACCGATAAAGACAAGTTATTAGAAACAGAAGAGCAAAAAGAAGTAGTAAAATGGGTAGAAATTGAAATTTCAAGATAAATCAATAAATAATAATTTTAACTAACGTGTTTTTTATATTTAAATAAATATATTATACTATTATATACTATTATATACTATATGAAAAAAAATATATTAGGTTTAATTGCATGCGGCGGGACAGCAAGTAGAATTTTTAATATTCCAAAATTTATTTTACCTCTAAAAAATAAAAACTTATCTTTATTGAGTAATTGGTGTATATTAATGATAGAAAAAGGATGTAATAAAATTATTATTGGTTCATCTGTTGCTAATAATTCATTCATAGAACATATTATTAATACTCAGTTATATGATTACAAAAATTTAATAACTATCAAGATTATTAATAATTCTTCAACTATGAATGAAACAATAATGAATATGGTAAATAATGAAGAATATGATTTAGCAATTATGGGAATGCCAGATACTCACGTTGATTATATTTCGGACAATTTAATTAATAAAATATTAGATAATAATGAATTAATTATAGGAAGCTATTTGTGGAATATAAGAAATACCCAAAAAGAAAAAATAGGATTATGTAATATTGACGATAATTACATTATTGATATTATTGATAAAGATAAAAATTGTTATTATAATTATGGATGGGGTGCTATAATTTTTAAAAAAGAGTTTGAAAATTATATTAAAATTGAAGATTTACATTTAGGATATTCTATGAAATTAGCATTAAATAATTCTATTAAAATACCATATGAAATCATCAATGGACAATACTGGGATTGTGGAACTGTAAGCGAATATAAAGAATATCTAAATTTTTTAGAAGAAAATAAACCAGTATATATAAAAGGGTTAATAATAATAGTTGCTGTATATATAGAAAATGATAAATATAAATTAAATACTTTGAAAAGTTGTATAGAACAATTTAGAAAAATTTATAAAAACGAGACAATTATAATTGTAGATAATAATTCTAAAAATGTAGAATGGTACGAATTAGCAACTTCTTTACGTATGTATATAATAAAAAATAATTCAAATCTATATAGATATGAAATAGGTGCATATAATTTAGCATTAAAATATTTTAGAGCAGATAAATATATATGTATTCAAGGAACTATATTTTTTAATAAAAAAATAGCAGAAGAACTAGATGATAATAAAGAAGATGCTATTGTTTTTAGAAAACATCACGGATGTCTTTGTGATAAAGCTACATTATGTATTATAAATAAATATCTAAATTTTATTGATATGACTGATTGGAATAATGAAAATTTAGTTTTATGGAATTGTTTTTATTGTAATAAGTTATTTATGGATAAAATGATTGAAAAAGGAATTCTAGATTTAATATGTAATAATAAAAACATTTCATGTTCATATGAAAGAATTTTAGGAACATACTTTCATCGTAATTTAGAGAATATTAGAGAAGTAAATCAAGAAACATTTAATAAAATATTTCTCTATCAATCATAATTATATGGTAATATATAAGGGATTTTTGATTATTATAATAAAATGGAAAAATACACTGCAATTATAACAGAACCTAGAATTCATCCTGCATGGAAACTTGTACTCAATAATTTCTTAACTAATTTAGACGAACGTTGGAATTTTTTAATTTTTTGCGGATTATTAAACAAGGAATTTTTAGTTGAATTAATTGATACAAATTTTAAGGAACATAAACATAGAATAACTATATATGAATTAAATATTGAAAATTTTACTGTTAAAGAATATTCTAATTTTATGTTACAACCTTTAATATATGAATTAATACCTACCGAAACATTTCTAACATTTCAATTAGACACATTAATATCTGCAAAATATAAGAACTATATTTATGATTTTATTGAATATGATTATGTAGGCGCTCCTTGTGGAATAATAACATCATATACAGAAACTTATATTGGAAATTATATTGGAAATGGAGGATTATCATTAAGAAAAAAATCTGTAATATTAAATACTATTAAAAACGATCTTTATAATAATAGATATAATTTTAATGAAGATGTATTTTTTTCACTTAATATTACAAATAGACCTACATTTAAAAAAGCTACATTATTTAGTGTAGAAGGATTTTTTTCAGAAAAATCGTTTGGTATTCACAAATGTTATATGTTTTTACTAAATGATGAACTATGTAAAATAGCACAACATATACCTGAAATAGTTGAATTTGCAGAATTAAATAAAAAATAATATTATTAGATAAAAATAATAAACATATAAATAGTATTAATATTATAATATTATATATAAAATGGAAAAATACACTGCAATTATAACAGAACCTAGAATTCATCCTGTATGGAAACTTGTACTCAATAATTTCTTAACTAATTTAGACGAACGTTGGAATTTTTTAATTTTTTGCGGATTATTAAACAAGGAATTTTTAGTTGAATTAATTGATACAAATTTTAAGGAACATAAACATAGAATAACTATATATGAATTAAATATTGAAAATTTTACTAATAAAGAATATTCTAATTTTATGTTACTACCTTTAATATATGAATTAATACCTACCGAAACATTTCTAACATTTCAATTAGACACATTAATATCTGCAAAATATAAGAACTATATTTATGATTTTATTGAATATGATTATGTAGGTGCTCCTTGGAATTCTGCATATTTTGCAGAAAATCCTGTTGGAAATGGAGGATTATCATTAAGAAAGAAATCTGTAATATTAAATATTATTAAAAACGATATTAATAATAATAGATATCATTTTAATGAAGATGTATTTTTTTCACAAAATATTACAAATAAACCATCGAAAGAAAAAGCAAAATTATTTAGTGTAGAAACAATTTTTTCAGAAAAATCGTTTGGTATTCACAAATGTTACGGACATTTACCTCAAGAAGATTTAAATAAAATTGCAGAATATATACCTGAAATATTTGAATTGGCAGAATTAAATAAATAAAAAAAAATAAATATGTATATAGAATATACTATATATTTCAATCTCTCAAAAGAGCAAGTGATACACCAACAGAAACATAACTATTTATTAGTCTTTCTTTTATTTCTCTTTTTTTTTCCAAAAGTTTTATTTTGAAATCACAAAGTTCGCATTCATAAATCCAGTTACGTTCATTTTCTTCATCTATAGTATGAACATAATAGTCATCTAAATTATATATTATATTACAGCTTTTTTCAAGTAGATCTTTTTCTCTAAAATTTTCTGCTTTATTTTGCAAATATTTTACATATTCCATTTCCATCCATGCTTTATCAATTAAAGCTAAATAATTTTCTATTTTGTTCAATTCTTCTTCGTTTTCCCTGATATTATAAGATATAAAATCTTTCATAATATCTTTACGGTTTTTGTAAAACTTGGCAGTTTCACGCTGAACTTCAAATTCCATAAGAGGCATTATGAGCTTCCAATAAATTAGGTTGATGTTTAAATCATTTTTAAATAATTTTATAAAAAAACTGAACAAATTTTAATATAAATTATTATATACTATTGTAATAATCATCAATGAATATTTTAATAATTTTATATTTTTCATAACTAATAATTATTCCCCTATTAGTTTTTATATTATTCATTATTTTATTTGTACGATTTTCTATATTAGTTATTATTTCATTAATAGTACTTTTATTTTTTACAATGCCAAAGGTAAAGTATCTAGATATTCCTATAGAACCTAATGAATCAATTCTGTCTGCATCTCTTACACAATCTAATTCAATACAATTATTGCAAGTATTATAGTTATTATTGGATAACTCTACAGATAGACTCACATTACATGAAATATTTACAATATTTTCTATTAATTCTTTGTCTTCAATTAAATTACTGAAGAAATTTCTAAGTATACTTTGTTGCGTTTCTTCAACATCTCTATATTTACTATCATTAATATCATGTGTTAATGCCGCTAGTTGAATTATAAATATCTGTTCTTCACTTAGATTTTCTGATAATGCAATTTCTGTAGCCATATTTTTAACTCTAATAACATGTTCAAAACTATGTGAATCATCATATGTTTTCATATGATTCTTTGCAAATTCATGTGTAATCCTAAGTATTTCATCTTTATTTATATTATTCATATCTAATAAGATATTATAATAACAATATTTTATTTTATATCAATTTTTATAGTAAATTTATATTTAATACATTATAATAGTAATTTATAATAATTTATAATAATTTATATATTTTATATATTTTATATATAGATATAAAAGATGGCAGATAAAAAATTTACGTTACGCAGGTATGCTCATTTGCTTAATAAAGCATATTCAATAATAAAAAAAAAAGGTTTTAATATTAAAATTACAGAGGATATATACCGAGGGTCTCAAGAAGATCAACCAGTAGTAAAATATGATTTTAAGATTTTAGATGGCGATGAAATAGTATCTGCATTAACATGTTATTATTCAGAAGGACAAGTAATAAAAGGTGTTACAAGAAATGCTTATGTAAATCTAGAAGACGAGTGGGTATTTAATATAACATGGGTAATAACATACAAAAAATATGAAGGGCAAGGATTGGCATTATTAATTATTATATATAGTATATGTTATTTAAAAAATATATATAAAAATACAGAATATGTTATTTTAGATGATGATAGCGATAATTCTTCTAAAATTAAAAATAATATATATAATAAACTAGAATTTTATTTTAAAGGTTTTCAATCATTAATAGAAGAATTAGGTCAAGATGACAATCCCGCAGATGAACCTACAGAAATATCAATGACTGGTCCAGAAAAACAATTAAAACTTGGCGTTAATTTTATAACAAGAGCTAAGAATATACTTAATAATATTTTGAAAATAGAAAAACAAAAAAATACACTTAGTGTTTCTAGTAGTTCAAGAGTTTCTAGTCGTACAAGAGTTTTAACTACACGTTACAAACCATATAGTCTAGGTGGATCAAAAAAATCATCAGAATTTACAAAAATGTCAGTTAAAACAAAAAGTGAACAAAAATATACAATAAAAGAATTAAAAGATATCGCCATTAAAAATAAAATAAAAATTACAAAAAAACTTAATGAAAAAAAAGTATCTCTTAATAAAACAGATTTAATTAAAAAATTAAAAAGATATAAGTTACTTTAGATATTTATAACCAACTATATATAAAACCTAAATATTACCTAATAATTCATTAGATAGTGCATATATATATGAGTATTATATATAAAATATTATTATTTTTTAGGAATAGTTAATTATTATTTATTATGGATACTTGGGAAGAAACAAGTTTTTCAACTATGTTGACCAATGAATACTTAATACCTAATTTCGTACATCCTTTGAGTAAATACAATGCATATTATTTCAATAAAAATATGGAAAAAACTGATAAAAATGCTCTATTAGCTTCTATTATATTTGATGCAAATAGCGTTAAAATTCCATTTCAATATAAACTTACAGATGAACAATTTAAATTATATAGCGATTGTAAACATGATGTAATAGATACTATTGTTTGGTATCTTTTTGATAATTGCGATTGTAAATATTTAGTAGAAACATATGGAGTATTTAATATAATTAAGAAAGTATATGCTGAATATGGTATAGAACATACTGAACGTATTTATAAAGATAACAATATAAATGAATTATACTGCTGTTATACATATTACATTCTACTAGAATATTTTGATAATATAGTATATCTTTCTCTCAATAAAGATAATATTGCAACAGACAAAGATATAGAAAATTTAGAAAAAATAATTAATGATATTGCAAAAATTAATTACCATAACCTACTTATTTAATTCAATAAAATCTTTAACAATAATAAATTTACCCTTATATTTTACATAATCTTTTCTTGAACCAGGTATTTTATATATACATCTTTCCTTCCCAAGTATGATTTTCTTTTTGTACATATTTGGTTTATTATTTTCTTTAGATTTATTTTTTTTACCACCCAAATATTCTTGATATCTTCTTGCTTCTCTATCTTCATCATTCTGAGCCGGAGGCTTTGGTATTTTACTTAATACCGGATAGCCGGGAGTTCCAACTATTCTTACTACTGTGCCGCTACCGCTATTACCTGTTATTGTTCTGTTTTCTTCTTCTTCTTCTTCTTTATTACGTCTATCATCTTTTACTTCTACTTCCATTAACAAAATAAACTCTATATAATAAAAATATTTTATTTTATAATTTAATAAAATAAAAAGAATAAATTATAAAAGATTAATAGATAAACTGTTAAAAACTATTATTATGTCTTCTACTATTAAGGTATCTCTCTTAGATAGTTTATATAGAGCACGAAAAAATATAGAGAGAAATAAAGATATATATATGGATTCTGAACATGAATTATTGTGCGAATACTATAAAAAATATCAAGAACAATCTAAAAAATTTCAAAATGATAAAATTAAGACAACATTTAATACTTTTAAAATAGAAAAACATATATTATCAGAAAGTCATGATAAAGAAGATAAAATTATATTAAGGGATTATAAAATAGATTTTGAAGTATTTTGCAATAAATATAATAAAAAATTTATAAATGAATTATATGTTTTAACTAATCCAAAAGATTATGAAGAATGGATTGAAGAACAAAATATGTTTATTAAAAGTTTAACTCCAAATGAGATATATACTCTAAGATGTCATACACACGATGGAGATATAATAATAAATTATTTTATTAGAAATAATTTACAAATAGATAAGGATATAGATATTATAGGAAACGAAATTGAAAGAAAATCTACATTAATAGTAGAAAAAAAACAGTTTAAATCTAATAGAGATTACATCCTTTTTTATTATCAAATTAAAGAGTATTTATATGAAAAATACAAAAAAATATCTGAACTAACAAGAATAGAACTTGAAGAATATATAATAGAAAATTATAAAGATTTTGAATGGAACAAAATTTTATTATTGTATATCCGTGATATAAATAATATATTTAAAAAATGTCCAGTAGTTAAAAAAACTCTTGTAATTTACAGAGGTTCTACAAATGACTACTATTTACAAAATTCTAGAAAAGGAGTACACATCTCAAATACATTAAGTAGTCATACATTAAATCCTAAAATTGCGATTGGATATTCGGGAATTAATTGTTGTATAATGAGAGTAAAATTATCTAAAGGTTCTAAGGCAATATTAATAGATAATATAAGCGAGTATAACGAGGAAGAAATATTGTTACCATTTAATACAAAATATTACATAGATTATGCAAGACATACAATAAATTATTATAAAAATAATATAATCTGCCCTGACGAAACTGTTGCAAATAAAATAATAGTAACAGATTTAACTATTATTCCACCTAGACTGCTAAGACAATCTATACATAAAAATAAGTATGTTACAGAATTTTCTACAAACCATTCTATTACCCCTAAATCATCTCCTAAATCATCTCCTAAATCATCTCCTAAATCTTTATCTAAATCTTTATATAATTTTACCTTATTAAAACTATTTAATAAATAAAGAAAATAATAATAAAATTCTAACAACATTTATAATATTTATAAATATTAGAAAAGATGAAAAATAATAATTTTGAATATTATATTACATTAATTATAATTTGGGTATTGCTATTTTTAGGCATATTTTATTTATATATAAATATATCTTCCAATTTATATTGGAATACACAAGTAAAAAATATATACGAAGGTTTCAATAATTTACAAAATCATTGGACACCTACTACAGGACCTCTAGATAGAAGTAAAGATTTATATTTTGAATGTACACAAACACCTGAATCAAATGGGCGCGGATATACTTTTGGGTGCAAATGGGGTACAGTTAACAGATAGAATTATAATTTGCTTATGCAAATCGTTCTTCACAAGTTAAAGCGCCTATTAAAATATTTATGCGAAAATTTACTTGCAAACTATCCATCGAATTCATTAAACAGTCTATAGTTTTTTTTATATTTTTTCAGTTATTAAATCTATTGTAGCTATATCATCATTAAAGAACCTAATTAAATCATTTTCGATTTGATTATATGTATAAAACATTCCATCGATATCATAATCATACCCTTTTTTAACATATTTATCAAAAAGATCCTCTTTAAAAGTTTTGTAATTAACTATATCTGTTTCTAATTCTTTGCTAATAGGATTTCTTATCATAGATATAATAAGATTTTGCAATTCTTCGTTTAAATTGTCATAATATTTAAAACATTTTGATAGTTCCATTATAATTAAAATAAGATATCAACATTTCATATTATATCATTTTTTTATATATTGACCGTACATTTTTAAATGAGATGCTACATCTATATCTTTAAGATCTTTTAAAGTCAGTTTCTTATCTTTATATTTTAATAATTTTTTTGCTAATTTGTATACAGGTTCATTCTTACTATATATTTTTGAATTTAGTATATTTGACACAGAATTATCAATTGTTTTTTTTGTGAAAGAATAACAATTATTTAATTGACATTTAATAAGTTCGTTTCGTATATCAGATTTTAAGATATTAAGTTTAACTTCGCTAAATTGTTCTAAGTATTTATCAACAGTTATCTTATTATTTTCAAGATCTTTTCTTAAATTATTTATAGTTTTTATATCAGCACTATTTTCAACTTTTTTTCTTTCAATTTCACATTTATCTTTAACACATTTTTGTAAATCAACTAGTAAATTCATCAAATTAAGCATAGGATGTAAATCTTTTTTTTCGTTATTTTTTATTAATACCATAAAAATTATTATATTCTAATAATAAATATATAATATTATTTTTATTAAATTTAAAAAATCATTATATAGAGAATATGACAACTAATAAAACAAAAAGTTGTTTAGGTGAAAATATATGTTTCGAAGATAGTTTTGCAATAGATATTCTTTTTAAATCAATAAGATATATTATAATATTTATACCATTGATAATCGGTATGACTATAGGCACTATTTATGGAAAAAAATGGAATGAAGACAAATATAAAAATTTAAAGAAACCAGAATATAATCCTCCAAATTATGTGTTTGGAATTGTATGGCCTATATTATATTTACTTATAGGAGCAATATATAGTTACGCATTATATGATTCTAAATGTATTCCTAGTATTTCTAAATGTGCTAAATATGTATATTATAAGGATTTAAAATACTGGATAATACCTACACTCGCTTTAATATTTAATTTCTTATATATACCAGTATTTTTTGAAGAAAATGGATTATTCAATGGTTTTATAATAATTATTTTAAGTTTAATATTTGCAATTTTAACTCTTATACAATTCATAATACAGAGTAATTATTATGAATATACAAAAATATTTGCTATAATAGCATTAGTTCCTTACATAATATGGTTATCATTTGCAACTTATTTATCATATAATATTTATATATTAAACAAATAATATTAATATAATTAAAATTAATAATATTAATATAATTAAAATTAATAAAATAATAAAAAATATATAAAAATTTATATTTTATGTAATACATAATTAAAACAAATAATGGATATAATGAATGTTATTGATGCAATTGATATTAACACTAATGATATTACTACCTATAATAATCCTTTAGTTGAAAAAATATATAAAGCAGCATTTTTTGCTATATGTTTTATATTTTCTCAAATATTTTAGGTATAAAGTTTATAATGTTATCAAAAAAATTTGAACCATATTCTATATAATCTTTTATTATTGTGATAAATACTCATTTTAATTTTTATATTATTTATTATTTTTTCAATAAGTAAAATATCTTTTTCATATGAATCTACTACATTTTCTAAAATTATAGAAAACAAATCATTCCCTAATAATTGTAAATAATTATTCATATATTTAATAATCACATTACTAGTTTATATATTATATAAAATATAACAATGGTAAACTATATAATAAAAATTTAATGCACTCATAAAAATACAAAAATATCAATATTTATTGAATATCTGCAAAAATATTATTTTATAGTAAAATGAGGTATTAAATGTGTTCTATAATATATATGCATATTTAATTGAATTTCTGGATGATATATATTTTTATTATTAATATCACTTTTTTCATAATTCTTTATCTGTTTTACATTAGATAATTCTGTAGGAGTAATATATTTTAAATTATTTTTAATAGCAATTGTCGGAAACAAAGCATTTATATAAAAAAGTTTATTGTTTTTAGTAGCATAATAATTAATACATTTTATCATTTTGTTTGAAACACGCACAGAATTCATATAACCACTATAATAAGGTTCATTATAGTTAATATTTATATTATCCCAATTCCACAAATTTTCATGTGTATTATCTGTATTTGGGTAATATAAATTAGATAATAAATCCTCGTCACTATATTGCTTATCAATTTCTATAAGAGTATTTTCTTCATGAAAAAATACATCATCTTCTAAGATCCATATGAATTCATAATTTTTATTTTCAACACCAAAATAATATAATGCTTTATCCCACGCATTTACTAGTTTATCTGATTCACAATCTGTATTTATATAACCATTTGAATTACATTTTTCATCATCTATTTTAATAAAATTAATGTTTTTATAATCATTGTTAAATTCACTTAAATCAAAATCATTATCTTCAACTATAATATATATTTTATAATTATTAAATTTATTTAAAAATTCGCACCATCTTTTTTCAGGATTCTTACTTATTAAGCAAAGTATATTCATAATTTATCTAATATATATTTATATAAATAAATGTATTAATCTTAAATATTATATTTACACAAAACTACCAATTAAATTAAAAATTGACAGTATGTTTATAATATTTTTACACACATATTGGATAATACTTTAAAGAACTTTTGGTTTTTAATAAAGAAGAACCTCTTGTCCTTCACTGTTATTAAGTAAACTTAATCTTTTATTTTATATAAAAGTTTCACATATTTATAGTAATTAATAATGGCATATGTTGCATCTTCTGTAAAGGCTGCAAGAAAAGAAGTTGTGATAAATGATTATAAATCTGCAGAAGCCAGAAATAAACTTCTATATTTAGAAGGAGATGATACTGCGACTTCAGAATATATCTATTATAATCAAATAGAAGATGCTGCAAAAATAGTAGAAAAATTTTATAATAGTGATGTTAGAGTTATAAGTATTCAAAAATTAACTAAGGTAGGCGCCGATGGTCTTATGATTGAAATTGCAAAAGATTTAACTACACATATTGATGATGATTTTGCAGTAAATCCGGCAAATGTTAGATTTATAACAGGTATGAGTAATGCTGGTTGGGAAAAAGCATTGAAAGATAAGGTACCCAATTGCTTTAAAGATAACATTTTTCATCATGGCAAATTATCTAAATCTTGTCTTAAAAATCTTAAAGATAGTTTAGTTATTATTGACGAAATAGATACTGCAAATAGCGAAGGACAAGTACTTCATCGTACATTAAAAAAAGCAGGTTTATTGGATATTGAGCATATGAAAAATAATAACAATCGTTTTATATTTATTAGTGCTACAATAATTAAAGAACTATACGAATTATATAGATGGGGAACTTTACATGAAAGTTATAATATGACAATTCCTAAATCCTATATTGGACATAAAAAATTCTTAGAATTGGGAATAATTAAAGAATTTTATCCTCTAGATACTGATAAAAATATTGATAAATGGATAGAAGAAGATATTTTAGATTATTATGGAAACGATTATAGAGTTCATATTGTTCGTCTTAATCCAAAAATAAAAAATATAGAAGATATTTTTCAAAAAGGATGCGTACGCAAAGGAGTTGTTTTTAAAAATAATACATCTGAAAATCCTCTAACAAAAGAACAAGAAACAGAACTTTTCATAAAACCTTTAACAAGACACGTTGTTATGTGCGTAAAAGGTTTTTTTCGTAGAGCAAGTTTTATTCCAAATCGTTGGAAACTTCGTATAGGTGCTACACACGAACTTTATACAAAAGAAGTTGACTTTAATGTTCAAATCCAAGGTCTACTTGGGCGTATGACTGGATATTGGAAAGATGAAATTGTTTTAAAAGGACATAAAATAGGACCTTATAGAACATCTATTTGTGCTGTAGAACAATACATAAATATATATAATAATCCTTTTGGTAATAATTCTTATCAATGTGCGGGTTTTAAGAAGAAAAATAATAAGGTAACTATTTCAAAAACATCAATGCTTTCTGCAAAAAATATAGATAATCTCAATGCAGTTGAACTTCCCAATTTAAATGAGAAAGAGTTCGACAGAGGATATAAAATATTTAAGACTCAAGAAGAAAATGAAAATTACGCTAAAGAATTTGGAGGAAAAAACAAAACAAAATATAAAGTTACAGATGATGGATTTAAAATATGTTCAACTAATTCAAGTCCTCGAATTCATTCATTAGAAGAGATTATTAAAATTGCAGAATCTCCTACTTTGGGTAGTAATTTAGATAAGGGAATTGAAAATTTAAAAATAGGAGAATATGCTCATCGTAAATATGTATGTTACGAATTAATAAATGATAACACTACAGAACGCTATGTAACTAGTTGGGTAAAAAGATTAAAATAATTAATAAATTTATATTGTTATATGTGTTATATTTTTTATATTAAATTTAAAAAAGTTGATAGTTTTTATGTTACTATTTATAACAAAGTTGTTATAATCACAACATTGAAATGTCTTCAATTTCCTTAATAGATATTATTAATATAGAATATTCTCTGGGTTATAAGATATTATATGTTATAGTGAAATATATACCATAAAGTGTATTAATAATATTTGTGTAATTTTTAATAAAATTACGAAAAAAACATTACAAACCATCGTGAAGAATATTATAAATTATTCCTTCCTAAAAAATTTGAAGAAACTATTGAAAAAAATTGTTAGCTTTATTAAAAAATAAATATAACTTAAATTTTTATAAAAAAGTGAAAAAGTATGATGAAGATTTGCAAACTAATTATTTTATTATCGTTCTAAAATTAATGTTCTAAAATTATACTAAAACTAAAAAAATTGATTAAGTATCTAAATTTTTTTTATTACATATCAATTAAATTGATAAAGTCACTAAAAAACCTTAATAAATCTTCATAAGGTTATCTTATTCACCAACAGTCGCCTAAATTATCTCAATTACCTTCAATTGAGTGTATTTGAAAGTTTTAACAAAATGTCATCAGTTTCTCTGATAGATATTATTAATATGGAATATTCTCTTGGCGTTAAGATTTTGTCAAATAATAACATTCCAATAATGAAATGTATTAATGAAACTTGCACAGTTTTTTATAAAATTACAAACAAAGAGATTGAAAAAAATCGTGATGAATATTATACTATGATTCTTATTAAAAACATTAAAAATACTATCCAAAACAAAATGCTATCTATGTTAAAAAAACCTAATAATATTAATAAATATAGTACGCCTGAAGAGTATGATGCTGAATTAGAGGTATTAGCATCGCAAATAAATGAATTGAATTATGATACTATTCTAGAAAATATAATATGTGGATTTAAAGATTATGTTAGAGAGTACCATTTATATCATAACAGAAGAGAATATCATAATATGTATGGTATTATGATGAATGAATTCTATAATTTCATAAAATATCATATGAAACATGAATTTAAAACAGAAGATTTTGACGAATATGACGATGATGTATGTGATATTATTATTAATTATAAGTATTAGCACCACGAAAAATGATTATAAAGCGTTAAAACTATTAATTGTATATTTATTTTTTAACTTTTATAGTTGTAAGAGAACTTCTCCTAAAACACAAAAAATACTAAATTAAAAAAATGATAAAAAATAAAAAAAATGACTGTATTTTTTACTTACTTCTTTTTTACATAACTTATTCAAAAAGTTAGAAAACTAATTATGTCATCAATTAATCTTATATATATTATAGACACAGAACTTTCTCTTGGATACAAAATATTTTGCAATAACAAAGAGCACACGATTGTATGTATAAGTAATACTTGCAAATTATTAAATAAAATTACAAAAGAAGAAAATGCAAAGCATCGTGAGAAATATTTTGCAATTGTTGATCTTCCTAGAAAAATAAAAAAATCTATAAAAATGTTAACTTATATCAATCTTGGATTTAGATATAAGGATAAATATATATCAAAAGTAGAAAAAAATTATATTAATGATTATATGATTGGTTTCAATATGGATAGAAATGAGTTTGGATTACAGTATCAAGTTACAATCGATGCTTTGGGTGAGCAAATAAATAATAACAATAAATATTATGATAATATTCTTCAACAAATGATAACAGAATTCTTAATTTGGTTGCAATTTACCAGAATTTATTATACATCGCAAGGATTTATCTGCGATTTTCATACAACTATGATGATAAATACATATACATTTATAAAATGTGGTATGAAATATAAATTGACTAAAAAAGATTTTGAAGGAAAAGAACATTTTTTATCAGTTTTAGAAAACATATTTGGACATGATATCATAGAATAATAGAGTAAAGGAAATAATGTAATATATATATACATAATCCTTAAATTCATATGTTTAATTTAAGAATTGTATAAGAATATAATTTTTAATTTTTTATAAAAGTTTGTCTAATTTTTCTTAAGTTGGTGTAATATGTTCAAATAATAACAATAATAATAAAAAATTGATAATGATCATTAAAATAATAATCATCTGATTACAACAGATAATTAGTAAACTACTAAAAAAGTAAAAGACACTTATAATATACAAAAGGTAATACTTCAAAAACCAGTTCAAAAACCAAATTAATTTTTTAAAGAAAAAATGCCGATCTTTGAAGATCGTGTTATGTTGAGCAATTATTCTATAAAAATTCATAATAATGAACCTAATAACACTCGTGCTGAGTGTATGAAAATTGCACTTAAAAAACTTAGAAATGATAAGCAGATGAGAACATTTATTCACAATAAATCTATTCTTATTAAAAAGAATAATCCTGAGTTGTCATATAAGCAGTCTATTATTACTGCTTTAAATGAATGGAAGAAAATCTAATAAAAAATGTTAGAATTTTATATACCATATTATATATTATATATTTTTTATTTTTATTATACCATATATATTATTAATAAATATATAAGATATATATATATTTATATTATATAATAAAATGTATCAAACTACAATAAGAAACAAAAAAAAAAGTACAAATATTGTTAAAAACTATATTATAAATGAAGAATACGAAGAATATGCTCTATCTATAAAATTATTAGGAAATTGTAGAGTAGCTTTAATAACAAATACTGGATATGATGTAATTGGGATCATAAGGGGAAATATGCGTAAGTTTAATAAACGTGTACTTATAGAGGTTGGCGATATTGTAGCTATTTCTAAAAGAGATTTTCAATCAAATAAAGTAGATATTGTTCATAAGTATAATTTTGAGCAAACACAAATGTTAATAAATAGCAAGGTATTATCTGATGTTATAATAAATAATTATTATAAAAATTCTCATAAGACTGATAAATGCGATGATACGCATATAATTTTTGATGATAAAAATGAAAATAATGTAAATAAAAATACTGGTTCAAGTGACACATATGTAGAATATAAAATTTCTAGCGATAGTGATAATAGCGAAGATGATATTGATGATATATAAAGATTATTAATATAATAAATATTATTATATAATGAAACACTATTGGATTAATATAGATGAATGTATTGATAGAAAAGAATTTATAGAATTACAATTTATAGAGAAAAATATACCTAATTATCGTATAAGTGCTGCAACTCCTTCAAAGTTATTTAATTATAATATTATAATGAAACAAGGTTCTTCGAATTCTAGTCAGGCAGAAATATCGTGCATAATATCTCATTTACTAGCAATAAAAAAGGGCTATGAATCAGAAGATGAATATTTTTGTGTAATGGAAGATGATATTTTACTTAATAATATTGATTTTGCTAAAATAATCAATTATATAAAAAAAGAGGAAACAATTAATAATGAAAAAATAGATATATTACAATTACATACATGCAGCTATCCGTGCGTTGTTAAATTATTCAATGATTATTTTTTAAATAATAAAATAATAATAAAAAGTAGTAATATATATCCATCCACTGGCTATTATTTAATTTCAAGAGAAGGAGCAAAAAAAATATTAGATAAATATGTATATATAAATGATAATATAATTAATATTAACTTAATGCAAGATGAATGGTGTGTTGCTGATAATATTATATATATATCTGTTAATACATATATTTTAACTTATCCTATAATAACAACTAATATTAAATTAGGAAGTACAATACATCCTGACCATATTATAAATCAAGAAAATTCGAATATCATTATAAGAGAATTATGGAAAAAAAATAATTTTTTAAATTTATTTTTTTAATTTCAGTAGTTATTTTTTATTTTTACTAATACAACTATTTTCAGAATAGGTGCCAGGCATATAACTATGATAATTTCCTTCATAGTCTTTAAAAGACTCGCGTTGCAATCTTTTACTATATTTAAATTCTAGTTTTGATAATTTATCTTTATCGTATAATGTCATTATTATAGTTTGCAATGGAGCATCACCCCATCTACAATAAAATATATTTCCATTTTCATTTATATTATTTATTATTTCTTTAATTTTAGAAGATTTCCACACGCTTGTTCTAATTACAGAAAAATTATTATAATACATTACAGGCATCGCCATTTTAATACTAGTATCATTGTATTCTTCGAGGTTTAATGCAAAATATAATTTTTTAAATTTATCAAAATGCGGGTTAGATTTATCGAGAGTATGATCAATAAATAATTCACCTATATTCTCGATTTTATCAGGCATTATTTTTTCAAAAAACGACTTCATTCCATAATTACATATACTACAATCAGCATGTATTATATTTGACATATAGTTAAAATTTTTTTCTTCTATGATTTTAAATATATCAACACCTATAGGTTCTTCAATTATACTATCATCATCAATACGCATTATATAATCGTAATTATCGCAATATTTAATGAAATTATTTATCCAGAAGTTACACATTAATCTATAATTTTTATCTCTCCAATAAGGAACAGGAGCAGATTTAATAGATCTATCCATTTTATCTTCATCAATATATTTGGGAATTTCAAAATCACTACTATCTATCTTTTTAAACTCTATAAGATATCTACAATCTTTGCGTATAGATGTGCTAATTTCATTTATAGCAACATTATCATAATCGCCCTCGTGTAATATAATCACAGGATATTTATACTTTGCATTAAAATTTTTAAATAAAAAATATAAACTAGTTTTTAAATATATCTTACGTTCAATAGTATTTTGCGTCAAAATGAGGATAGCCGATTTAGACATATTAATATATATATAATATTTATTATATTTGCTTTATATATTCATCTTATTATATAGATTGTATTTATTATATAATTTGTAATTATCTATACTTTTTTTAATAGTTATATCATTTATTAAAAGAGCATTACTATATAATGTAATATCACAATCTAAGTTTTTATTAATATAAAAAGGGCTATCTATTGTAATTTCTTGAGTATCTAATCTTTTAAAATCGTATATTTTATCATTAATATGAAAGAATACACTATTTTTATCTATTACTAAACCTATAAATATTGCATTTTCTAACATATTTTCACTTATCTTGTATATATAATATTTATGAGCATTTATCAAAACTTCTATATCATATTCTTTTTTATTATTTAGATTATAATCATCGTCTATATCAATAAGACCATAATTATTTGCTATATTTACTGTGCAATCATTATTATTTTTTTGCTTATTAGATTGTATAATATTTATTGTAATCATTTCATTGTAATAATCATTTATTGTTAATAAATTGCTATTTATGATATTGTTAATTTTTAATGTGAAAAATAATCCAATATTATTTATAAAAGTGTTATAATTATTATTAAAGGCAATTGATATATTATTTATATTATAACCATATACATTTGGATTTAATACATATAGATTTTTTAATGGTTGTTTACTAACAATAATATCATTAATATATTTAGAATTGTTGTCTAGTTTCCATTTTAAACCTTCAATATTTTCTTGACTATTTTTATTTTCATAAGAAGAAATTAAATATATTAAAGATGGTGTGTTTATAAAACTATTTATCTTATATTTATCTTTTATATTTTCATCAAATATACTATAATTATCATCTTCTTTTATAAAATCGCTTTTTTTTAAATCTTCATAACTTAAAATATTTAATTGTTTTTCTTTTTCATCATAATAATCTAAATTATCATATTTATCGTTATTTTTAAAATGTTCTTTTATATTTTCTGTTCTATCATTAATTAAAAATATTTTTTTAATTTCATCTGAATACAATATTAAAAGAGTGGATACAAGAATGCCAAAAAATAAACCTATAATATATATAAATAAATCTTTCATTATATTCTATTATATCTTAATAAAAACAAAGTTTATAAATATATATAAGAAATAATATAATATTATTTATATATGGAAGATAGTTTAAAACTTAATATGGATTTTATGACATTTTTAAACAATATGAATAGTAATATTGCTAAAAATAAGAAAAAAAAAATTTTAAAAAAAGTTTCTATTAAAGAAAACTCCAAGAAAAAAAAGGGTGTAGGCGATGATTGTAAGGAATGCAATGATAATGGAGAATTAGATGATATTTGTGAAATAAATGAAGAAAATTGTGATGGTAGCGATGAAACTGAAGAAGATGCAAAAGATAAAGAAAGTGTTGTTAATAAAACTATAAAAGACGAAGATGACGAAGATGACGAAGATGACGAAGATGACGAAGATGATGAAGATGACGAAGATGACGATGATGACAATGATGATGAAGATGATGAAGATGATGAAGATGATGAAGATGATGATGATGATGATGATGATGATGATGATGACAATGTATTAACTGATAAAAAATTATATAATATTTTAAATACATTTTTTGTCGATGAATACGGAGTCTCAATTGCAACTTCAATGTCTAATATGTCATACGAGCTAAATAAACTAAATAAAAATCTAAGTAAATTATTAAAGAATAAAAAATAAAAAATAAATATTTAATGTATGAAAAAAATAAAGAGTGCTGGTTTTGTAAAAAATGCAATAAAAATATATTAAATTGCATTGATATAGATTATCATAATAACAGAGAACATCCTATATTTGAAGACAAATATGTAAAATCTTGGTATATTAATGGTAAAAAGGGTTTATCTCCTTACGATTAAATGAAAGTATCCCATATTTTTTTTTCTATTTTATGATTAATATTTTTATCATCTTTGAGATATAATCCATATCTACCTATATGTAATTTATAAGACTTATTTAAATATACTACGTCTTTTGGCAATGAAGATAAAAAGTTTATATCTTTACTATCCAAATTATTTACATCTTTTCCTTTCCAATTTAAATAAGGTTCAATGTTTGTATATGTATCCTTGGATTTATTATAATAGCATATACCATATCGTGTTTTAATAACACCATCTTTATAATCCTCTTTATTTAATTTAATATTTTTTTCATTTTTTATTAAAGGAGATTTATTATCATTAATGTCTATATTTTCTAGAGATTTTGAAATCTTATTGTATATATTATCTAAAATTGCCTTTTTATTATTTTTTAAATTTATAATATCATCTAGGTCTTTTTCCATATTAGAAGTAAACTTTAAATCGCATAGATATGGTAATACTTCAAATATATATTTAATTACGTCAATTCCTAGTTCTGTTGGTATTAGCAAATCTTTGCTTTTTCCTCCTAAATTAATAGTTTTTAAATTAGTTAAAATATCATTACTCTTGTTTTTTTTAATATAATTTTCTATTTTATATTCTTGTTGCGGATTTGCACCAATAGTTACATAATTTTTTTTAATTAATGTATCTATAATGGATGCATATGTTGACGGTCTTCCTATACCTTCTTTTTCAAGATGCTTAATTAATTGAACTTCATTATAAAGTGTGGGGATATTATTAATATTTCCAATAGATTTATATTCATAAGAATAACAGTTATCTTTCAGCATTTTTATAAAATTATCTGTACATTCAATTTTTTCATCATATATTATTTTAAATCCTTCAAATTTCATAAATGATTCTGTGCATGTAAATTCGTAATTATCTTTATCTGTAGAAAATTTACAAATAATATCAACATATTCGGCATCACTCATAAGAGATGCAATTGTACGCTTTCTTATAATATCATATAATGCATTGTGATTTGAAGTATTATTTTGAAAATTACACATAGTTACAACAGGGTTTGTTACACGAATAGCTTCGTGTGCTTCCTGTGCATTGTTAATATTTGATGAATACGTACGATATTTTGCATAAGAACTATCGTAATTAGATTTAATATAATTTATTATAGTATTTTTAGCTTCCTTACAAATATTTGTAGAATCTGTGCGAATATATGTTATTACACCATTTTCATATAATTCTTGAGCAAGTTTCATTGTTATCTTTGCACTCCAATTAAATTTATTATAACAGTCTTGTTGTAATGATGTTGTTGTATAAGGAGGGGGTGGCGAAACAGTTCGTTTTTTCAATTCATATGTTATAGTATATTTTACATTAGTATTAAGTTCTCCTAAAATTTTTTTAACAATGTTTACATCTTCAATATTTATAGGTTTTAGTAAAGTACCTACTAAGAACTTTTTCTTATCTTTATTAAATATAAATTTACAATCTATATTCCATACTGGTTTAATTTCGTTGTTCAATATTTTATTTCTTTGATTTATACATATAATGAGTGCAGCATTTTGCACTCTACCTGAACTTAAATAATTTTTATTAAATTTTGACCATAATATAGGAGAAACTTTATATCCTATCATTCTGTCAACTATTCTTCTAGTTTCTTGCGCATTTACTATATTCATATCAATATCTTTTGGATTATTGATAGCATATTTAACAGCATTTTCTGTGATTTCATTAAAAGATACTCTATAACATTGTTTATTTTTTTTAATTAAATCGCGAATACTATCTTTAATATTATATGCAATTGTCTCTCCTTCTAAATCAGGATCCGTAGCTATATATATAATATCTGATTTAGATGCAAGGTCTCTAATATTACTTATAATATTTGGATTAGTTTTTATATATTCAAGGTCCCATGTATTTGTATCAAATCCAATTTTATTTTTTGGTAAATTATATATATGTCCAGAAGAATATGTTACGACAAATTTAGGATCGTTTAAATATTTTTTAATAGTATTTGTTTTTGTATAACTTTCTACAATTAATAATTTATTCATTAGATAAGTATCTGTTATTTATAAATACAGATATCAATTTTTTAATAATTATCATATTATAATATATATATATAATAATGAATAGTAAGATAAAAAAAATACGTCTTAAAAATGGTATTAAAGTTATTATAGTTCCATTAAAAACAAAAATGACATATATATCTATGTCAATATTACTAGGTTCTTATCATGAAAAAAAAGGTGAGGGTAATTTAACACATTATTATGAACATTTGTTAGGAAGATTAACTTCTACAAAATATAAAGATTATATGTATGTTGGAAGTGAAATAGTAAAAAGGGGAGGATTTACAAATGCTTTTGTAAATAATTATCAATTATGTGTATTTATAAAAGGGTTTTATGAAGATTTTGAATTTTATGTAGATATCTTATCGAATAGTTTAAATAAATTTTATATAGACCCTAAAATTTCTAATAACGAAAAAGGTGCTGTAATCCAAGAACTAAGAAATAAAATATCGCAAGAAAATTATGATTTTGATTTTTTAATTTTTAAATACTTATATCCAAAATATTATCATTTAGAAGACTCTAAAAAAGATATTAAATATGTTAAAAATTATAATATAAAATTAATTAAAAATTTTATTAAAAACAAGATATTTAATGAAAATATAGTTGTAAACGTATCTTGTCCCAAAAATAAGGTAAATAAAACAATAAAATATATAAATAAATATTTTGGGATTATTAAAAAAAAGAAAAAGAAAAGAATAAATTATCCTGTTCTTAATATAAATAACAATAAAATAAAAATAGTTCAAATAAATAATAAAAGAGTAGATGAAAATACTATAATTAATATATATACATTTATGAATATTAAATTTTTTTCAAAAGAGCATTTGATAAATGATTTGTTAGAAAAAATATTATTTAATTTTGAATTAGGTGTTTTTTATAGAGAACTTAGAGAAAAAACGGGTTTAATATATAGTATAAAACTATATAATAATATTAATATTAGAAATTCTATAGAATCGTATTATAATATTGTTACAAAATGTAACTTAAAAAATGTACCAACTGTAATAAAAAAAATAATGTATATTCTAAAAAATTATAAAATCTCTGATGAAGAAATAGCCTATGCAAAAAAAGGAGTTGATGCAAATGATGAATATGATAAATTTTTTGGATTAGATACTTATAATAATTACGAAAACATATTTTTATTATATAACATACCTTATAAAAGCAAAAAAGAATTGTCTAAAGCTTTTCAAAAATTAAAAAATAGTGAAATTCGCAATCATTTTGAATCATTTAAAAATAATATTATTAAATCATGTTTTATATTTTACTATTCTTCAAAAAATATAGACAATAATATTAAAAATGCTATTGATAATAAAATAATAAAATAATAAAATAATAAAATAATAAAATAATAAAATAATAAAATAATAAAATAATAATTATATAGAAAATGGATATAATATATTTTTATATATATTTAATTGCTTTAATAATTACAACTACTTTATTTATATTATCTAGATGCGTATTTGATTATCACGATTTAGATATATTTTTTTATCCTAATCATAATAAAAATATTTTTGAAAATTATACATTTTTAATGTCTCATATAATTGTTAATTTTTTACTAGGTGTATATTTTGGGTTTGAAATAATAAATGGTATGATATTAAAAATTATATTATTTGAAATATTGTTATTCATAACAGAAAGATGCGATGTATTTTATACAACTAATATATCATCTTTAATAATCATTATAATTTTATCAGTATCTTTCTATACTATAGGAAGTGTTGCAAATATTATATTTAAAAAAAAATAATTACTATTGAGTTATAATGCATAACTTAAATACTATTTTTACTATTAAATAGAAGTTTATTTCCAATAGGACATATTGGATTAACATTTTTTTGATAATATCCATCAATTTTAATAGTAAAATCTTTCTTTTTTTAGATAAAATGCCCATAAATTCAACATTTTTTTCTTGTAGATAATCCGTATTTATTTATTGTTTGTTCTAAAATACCAATATTATTTATAATTTCATTATGAACAGTTATACTTGTTTCAATATTTTCAATATTTACCCTTTGCCATACACACACAAAGTCATTCCATACATCTCCTAACACATTAAAAGTTTCTACAACTTTTACAGGATAAATGGTTTCGTTAGAAATTTGTTTTCCCGACCATACAGCCAATGCTTGTCCTGCGTCGGAGTAAAAACGCCAATTATCACCAGGATAAGTATGATATGGACCTGATGTAGGAGCATTTACATATATATATCCAGATGGTTTTATAATTCTAGTCATTTCTTTAAATGTTAACCAAAAACATGGGTCGTGTTCAAAACAAGATGTTGATACTATTAAATCAACTGAACCGTCTTCAAATGGTAATTTATCACCGGGAGGTATAACTATATCAACTGATGCATCTGCTTCCATATCAATGCATAAGAATTTCATGCCTTTATTTTCAAAAAAAGAACGCAAAGATCCATTTACATTTCGACCCCCTATATCAATTACTAAACCGTTTGGAACTCCATATGATTCTGAAAATGCTTCACCGGATTTTAAGGATGTAAAATGCATATATTATTATATATGCTTTATATTATATTATATTATATTATTCTTATATATTTATGAGTGTTTTAAATGAGAAAAGGTATAAATCTTAAAAAGTGAGTATATAAGCAAATAAATTTTTAGATATAAAATGACTGAATTAGGATTTATTATATTGAGACATGTTAATAATGATATAACAAATAATTAATGGAGACATTGTGTGGAGTGTATAAGAAAATTTTATCCTGAAAATAAGATTCTTATAATAGATGATAATAGCGACTCTAAATTTTTAACAACTGAAACGTATTATAATACTAAGATTATTAACAGTGAATATCCTAAAAGAGGCGAATTATTACCTTACTATTACTATTTAAATAATAAATTATTTGATGTGGCAGTAATAATTCACGATTCTGTATTTATAAATTCTTACATAGATTTCACTGTAGATAAATATAAAATAATATGGGAATTTGAACATGATTGGGATCAGATATATGACGAACGTAGGATGATTAATGCTTTTGATGATTTAGAATTAAAAATATTTTATGAAAATAAGCATTTGTGGAAAGGTTGCTTCGGATGTATGACAGTAATTACTCACGATTATTTAACATTTATAAACAAAAAGTATAAACTTAGCATACTTCTAGATTATGTATTAGACCGTTATAATCGCTGTAGTTTTGAACGTGTAATTGCTTGTATATTACAAAAAGAACAGGTAAATGCTTCATTGTTAGGAAATATACATAAATATTGCAAATGGGGTATTCCTTATAATGATATATGTGATATTAAGTTAAAACACCTTCCTATGATAAAATGCTGGACTAGCAGATAATTCCCTAGGATAAAAACAGATATATTTCATTTTTATAGATATTATGACGACATCATAATATATCTCTGTGTATATATTTTACACCAATGAAGATTTTATAAATTATATCAGTATTTTTTTCTATTTAACTCTCATATTTGATATATTTAATTCAGACATTTAAAATATATAAGAATAAAAGCAAATTATTATTTGTTAATATGTATAAAAAAAATTTAACACATTTTCATAAATTTTTTATTTTTGATTAAATGTAATTTATCCTATATCTTGTTCTAGTTTTGCTTTAGAATATTCATACATTACATTTTCAGCATTGGCAATAGGTAAGATAGTATCTTTATTACTATAAAATTCTGGTCCTTTTCTATTTTCACGATTTATTAAAGTACGTAAGGTATTAAAATCTTCGAGCTCATATTGTAGTTGAAAAGATTTACCAGATAAATCTGTTAATTGTACAAATATAGATGGTATTATTTTATTTTTTCCGTCACGAGAATAAAAACTATTAGGGTATTTAAATTGAACATTTATAATTCCTGAATTATCTATTAGTTTATAATTCGGTGTATTTTCGAATGCAATATATTCATTAGGGAATGGTAATCCAGATCCTGAATAATTTATCATTCTATCAATAGGATTAGGTGATATAATAACTATGTTATTATAATATGTAGAATTTTTAATATACCCTGTTATATTTAATATAAAATTATTTAGTTTTACATTTAAAGATACATATTCATCATTGAAAATCATTACTTCTATTTAATATATATAGAATTATTTAATATTTATTTATATCTGGACCCTTGTACTTGTACCTAAACCAAATTTATTTACTTCTATTTTTTCACAATATGTAGGATTGCATTTTACTACATATCTTTCAGGATACATAGTACCACTTAGATTTGTTGGTCTGGTACAAGGAGCGCACGGCATTAAATTATTTTGTGCAGTTAATTTATTTGCTTCTATTATTTTTTCAGCATTATGTTGTAAATACATTCTACTTTCATAACTACTTTTAATCATATTATTTTTATCTAAGTCTGTCATTAAATCTGCATTAATAGCACAGCGAGGTCTATAATCTGTGAAAGATCTTCCATCTGACATTTTTAAAGGACATCCTGAATTATTTAGACTAGAATTCATGGAATTAATATTCATCTTTTTATCTTATCTATACAATTACAATATTTTTTTATTTTTGTTTTTTATTATGTTCAAGTATTCGTGATATTAAAATAGCTTTTGTACCTTCCATATTTAAGGATCTTTCTTTGCATTCTTCACGAAGTTTCTCTACATTCATATTTTTATATTTTTTTGTTAATGTTTTATCAATTTCATTTCCAAAAGTTATATCAGAACTAACTGACATATCATCTGTTTCTATATTATCTTGTATTGGTTGCTGTATGTTAATTATATTTTGCATATTATCAGAATTTATAATATTTTCTTCTATATATTTTAAATTATTATCATCTGCTTGTTTTTCTATACCTTCTTTTATTATAATATCATTGGATATTTCTATATTATCTTTTATATATTTATTTATAGATATAGTTTCAGGTAATTCTTTATCAATTTCAATTTCTCCAGAATTTAAAATATTAATATAATTTAATATATCATCGTTTTTATTATTTTGAGGAAGATCTTGTAATTCAACATTACTTAATTTTTTATTTTTTAATTTATCAATAGGGCATTTATTAGAATTATTATTACAATATGTGTTTTTATCTGTACTATCTTTGAATATTTCATTCATAACAGCATCTGCACTTTCTATATTTTTATTTATTGAATCTATTCTATCCGTTTTTTTTATAGTATCTACACGTTTTTCAAGAATAAATATATGTCCTTCTATTATTGTAATTTTTCGCCATAAAAACATTATTAAAAATATTAATAATCCGAATATAGCCATAGTTATATATGTTTGATCAAATAAAAAACCGTACATTTATTTATTAATATCCATACATATTTTGTTTTTCATTTTAATCGCATTGTCTATAATATCTTTAGGGAAATCTTTTATATCTAATAATTCTATAGCGATACACAAATATGAATGTCCGCGATTTATTTTATATGGAAAATAATATTTATTGTCCATCGGAATAGCATCTACAGATAAATTAATAAATCTTTCTGGATATATTTCTTCTAATTTTATTAATTTATGAAAATGTGTTGTTATAATTAATGTTATACCTGATAATTTACTTAAATATTCTATAACTGCATATGCTGTAGACATTCCTTCAATGGGAGGTGTAGAATGCATAGGTTCGTCCATTAAAAACAAACCCCTATTATTATTTTTATTAATTTTAACAGCAGTATTAATCATATTTAAACAGTATTCAGCTTCTGCTTCAAAATATGACCTATTTCCTAATATATCAGAAACTCTCATAAAAGAATTAATTGTATCATAAATAATCATTTTAGATTTCAGAGAATTTGTCATACCTATTGTTTGTCCCAATATTACATTTGATAATATGGTTTTTACATAAGTTGTTTTTCCTCCAGCATTAGGACCTGTTACTATAATATTCTTATTTAAATTTATAGGATTTGCAATTTGCGTATCATTTAATATAGGATTCTTTGCATTCCAAAATTTTGTTTCATATTCGTTGTATTTTACAGCAGACCAGTTATTTTCTAATAATAAATTATTTAAAGAATTAATAACATCAATACTGTATATAGTTTTTAGAAGAGATGATAATTTATCTTTTAAACTATCATCTTTCCATATTTTATAAATAGATGTCATACTATTGTTTAAATAGATGTCATTATCGTATGTGCAGACAATATTAAAATAAGGTTCTATTATATTTTTAGGTAAATTATTTACAATGTTCAATGAATGATTTACAAAATATACTAAACCTTCCATTTTAGAATGTAATTTTTGTTTTGTATTATAAAGGAATAGGGCGACTTCGTAAGTTTGATACATATTATAAAGATATATTCCTACATAGAAAATTATTGAAATAAATTTCATTATATCTGCTCTAAAATTTCCACTAGATTTGCATAACATTTTTAGTATTTCTATAATAATTTTTATATATGATGAAAATGTAATATTAAGTTTCATATATTTATTTAAATACATGTAAGGTGCTAAAAAAGTACTAAGAGGATATAATATTGATGTTACAGGAATTAAAAAAATCTTATACAAATGATATAAATCTAATAAAGATTCTATATAATTAATATAATTTAATACAAATGAAGATGGGAATAATATTTCTATAGAATTATTTTCTGTAATTTCTTCTGTTATTTTATAAATCCATAAAATATCATTTTCATAATTTTTTAATATTTCAATATCTACATCATAACTTATTATAGTTTTTTGCCTTCTTTCTAATAATTCTTTATTTTTTATCGGATGTTTAATTAATTTTTCTATTAATAATTTACTACCATCTAAAATAGGAAGTGTTTTTGCCCAATTATCAATTGTAGTATCTTTATATACATCGTCTGATATATCTATTTTTTCTCCATTTATCATATTTTCATTTATTAATTTATTTAATATATTCTTCTGTTTTTCTTTATCAAATTCAAATAATTCTTTGAAGTCTTGAATTAATTCTTCGTCCATTATTTATTAATATTATATTAAAAAATGATATAAAATCTCGCACACTAGTAATTATAATATGATTTGTGAAAATACTGATACTATAACTATATTTTATAAAGGAGTAATTCATATAATTGATAAAGAACCCCATGAAAATATAGGAGATGTATATAAAAGAGGATGGTATATAATTAATAATGAAGAGAAAGATTATTATAAAGCATATTCTTTGTCAATTATAAATATTAATAAAAATAAGGGAATGATATATGATTAAATTATTCAAAAAAATCTTCACTTCCTCCACCCTTCATTGATTTGTTTATATTTTTAGTTAATTCTGTTATAATTTTCATTGTTTTAAGTGTTTTTTTTGGTGTAACCTTAGGAGTTGCCTTAGGTTTTGCCTTAGGAGTTGCCTTAGGTTTCACATTAGGAGTTGCCTTAGGTTTCACATTAGGAGTTGCCTTAGGTTTCACATTAGGAGTTGCCTTAGGTTTCACATTAGGAGTTGCCTTAGGTTTCACATTAGGAGTTGCCTTAGGCGTTGCCTTAGGTGTTGCTTTAGGTGTTGCCTTAGGTTTCACATTAGGAGTTGCCTTCGGTGTTGCCTTTGGTGTTGCCTTAGGTGTTGCTCTAGGTGATTCCTTAGGTTTTGCCTTAGGTGTTGCCTTAGGTGTTGCCTTAGGTGTTGCCTTAGGTGTTGCCTTAGGTGTTGCTCTAGGTGTTGCCTTAGGTGTTGCCTTAGGTGTTGCCTTAGGTGTTGCCTTAGGTGTTGCCTTAGGTGTTGCTCTAGGTGATTCCTTAGGTTTTGCCTTAGGTGTTGCCTTAGGAGTTGCTTTAGGTGATGCCTTAGGTTTTGCTTTTGGTACCATTTTAGCAGCAACAGGTTTATTAGAAATTTTACGAAGAGTTACATATCCACTATTAAGTAAAATAACAGGAGGTGGTTCATTATTAAAAGATATATTGTTATCTGTTTGGTTATTAGGAATAAATAAGTTATTTTCATAAGGTACATGTAGAGGATTATTATAATTAAAGTGTTGATTTTGTGAGGGAATGTTACTTTTATGTAACATAATGTTTTTTTGTGCAGAACGCATAGAAATTATTTGCGATGATAAACTTAATATTTTTTCAATTAAAGGTTTCAAGTTCTTGCAAACTTCTTCTTTATTTTTTTTCATAATTCTTATCTATAATATATAAATATTTTTATAATATTGTGATATTATATTAAATATTTAAATACAATACAAACTGCTATTATAGTAGTAATAAAATTTAAAAATATTATAAATATTATAAAAGGTATTAAATAATATAAAACGTATAAAAGAATAGGTTTTACAATCTCATAACGTATGTTTGATTTTAATATTTCATCTTTAATAAAATCTATAATGATATTTATAATATTATTTTCATAATCCTCTTTATCTATATTATCTATATTATCTATATTATCTATAATCTCAATATTATCAATATTATCTTTATTAATCATTCTTATTTTTCTTCAAAGAAATAAAGATAAAATTTATAAACTTATATTTTTATTAGTGCATATATTTAAACTCAATAATAATAATTTATTATATTATAAAATGTTGCAAGATCCTATTAAAAAAGATAATAAACTTATATCAATTTATAAAAATCCTCCTAATAAAGTTCTAGTGGATATTAAAATAAAATCAATTAATAAATTGTCTAATAACGCAGGTTATTATTTTAATATATATATATCTCCTTCTAATAATTGTGATATAATAAATGAACTTATTCAATTTGATAAGGAAATTATAGAATCAATTCAAGAAAATTCATTAAAATGGTTTGATAGAGAATTTAATATTAATGAAATTACAGAACTCTATAATAAATCATTTTGTAATCAAACAAAAACTATTAGCGTAATATTATCAAATAAACAGATAAAACATTTTTTATATAATAATAAAAAAACAGATGTTGATGAAATTGTAAATTTATTATATATTAGTAATTTTAACAAGAAATGTTTAATTAATATGACAATTGAATATTATGGTTTATATATATATAGTGAAACTACTTCAAATAAATGGATTATAAAAACCCTTGATATTACTAATATAGATGATGAAGAAAGTATCGTAAGTGTTGATGAATTAATTGATAATTATATAGAGCGCATTAATAATATAAAAACCAGAAGTACAAAAAGATTAATATATCTAAATAATGATATAAATAATATAAATAAAAATGTAATTGATATAGATAACATAATGGAATTACTAAAAGATAAAGATACAATAAGTAAGACTGCTATAAATAATAATTTAATTAAATTAAATGAACTAATATTAAAACAAGAGGTTGTTCTAAAAAATTCCAATTAATTTAATTGGATGTATAAATATATATTTTATTTTAAATATAATCTAATGTAAATAATAGATAGATATATAAGTATAAATAATATGGGCACTAATAAAAACGTTGTTGTATCTTTTTCAATAGCAATTTTATTGCTTCTTTCACTATTATTATTATTGACATATAATTCAAAATGCAATAATTCGCAAAATAATAAAATGATGACTGGTGGCGAATATAATATTAAAGAATATAATAATGGTCCTGAACCATTTTATATTGAAAGTTTCTCAAATGATGCTCAAAGAGAACCTGCTAGTATGGTAAACGAGGTATCTAATACTTGGACACCTCAATCAACTAATAAAAATTTCGGAAATGTAAACAATCAACCTACTGGTCCTATAAATCCAGGCGGTTCTATAAATGGTGATTCAACATACCAAGATATAAGTATGTCTGGAGGAGGTGATAGTGTAGAAGGAGGTTATTCTACTTATAATGAAAATAGAGAGGAATCATTTAAATCATGCTTCCCCAGAGATAGATTAACCGCTGAAGATTTATTACCAAAAGATGCTGCTGATAGCAAATGGGCAAGAATTAACCCTTCAGGTAGCGGTAATATAGGAGATCAAAATTATTTGACAGCAGGTTATCATGTAGGTATTAATACCGTAGGACAATCATTAAGAAATGCTAATTTACAACTTCGTTCTGAGATACCAAATCCCCAAAATGCCGTAGGTCCGTGGATGATTAGCACTATAGAACCTGACCTAAGACAAAATACATTAGAAATAGGTAGCTCGTCTTCATATAGCAATTAATAATCTCATTGAGTAATTATTTATTTTTATAATTATTATATAAATTACATAAGGAATATAATATATGAAAATTTAAATGTGTGATTTAGGACAAAATCTACTTTTAAAATCTTTAACTGATTTTTATAATAAAAATGTTGAATATAAACTTATTTTAAAAAATATAATAAATGGTAAACATAAATTATCATTAAGAATTATTGAATGGTTAGTTACACATTATGCAAAGAGTAATAATATATATTATTGGATAGATGATGATAAAATTATTTATAAAGATTTTCCAGAAGATAATTTTAAAGGTAATATAAGAAAAATAAATCTATACCAAGACTATAGAGCTCAATTAAAATCATATAGTAAATTTAATTTTGATTCATTTAGAAGACATCATCGTATTACTTTTTTTATAAGCGAAGATAGAACAGAGTATATAGAAACAACTGTAGGACAATTAAACTTTTTTCGATGGATTTTTAATAACAATATTATAAATTACGCTATTAATAATTATGATATTATATATAAAAAAATGATAGATAATAATACATGCAAATGTAAAGTATATTGTAACGACCACGATATAATTAAAACAAGATGTTTATTAAGATTTGATTAAGTTATTTATTTTCTAATAATTCTATCCTATTTAAAAGTTGATTAATTTTTTGTATTAATATATTTGAAGTGTTTAATATAAAATTAGAAATATTTTGCATAATATCATAACCATTTATATTATAAGTTCCATCGATAATATTAATACTACCATTAACTTTTAATTTATGAACTTCAGTTGGTGGAGAAGTATCAATTCCTACAGAATTATATTGTGTATTTATTTGAATTTGAGTAGATTGAATAGGTGCAATATATGGATCACCTTTATTCCATATTTCTGTTGCGGTCCAACTTGATGAAGGACGAGGGTAATTATTGTCCAATGTATAAGAAGATTTATTTAAATATAATAGACCGTCGCTTAATTCGCCCACTCTATTTTTCCAATAAGCAGTATAATATACAATTTCTGTTGTATTTGGAGTATCTTGATAAGAACCTGTAATATTGGTTATGAAATGTGAATATGTGCTAGAGTCTGCACCGAGATTATGAGAAATCCAACAACTAGTACCATTTTCATTATTATTAATTATTCCATTTGCATTTGATATATGAGTCCATGTACCATTTCCAATCTTTCTATATAATCTAATACCCCACCATCTTGAATCAGTTTCATATTCCATACCAACATGACAAACAGTAGATATCAATATTTTTGAAGTTATATCTGATGGTTTTATAGCAATTACAAATCCATTATTAATATCATTATTAATTGGTTCCCAATCATTTCCATTTTTTATTTCTGTTTTTGAATATGTTAAATGTTTTGTTTGTATTATCATTCCTTGTGAAAAATCTAAAGATACAGGATAACCATTGCGTGTAAATGATGTTGCATTAATATTTCCACGAACGTCTAATGTATTTTCTGGAGAAGAATTATTTATACCAATTTTTCCATCATTTTTAATGGTAAAAACTTCTGTATTAATATTTGATATAGATACTATATTATTTCCTATAGACTGTTTAATAGTTAATGCTTTTTCTAATGTATTATTATCTATATTTATATTTTTAGTTTTTAATGTACTATTTATTATAGTATCTTTACCATTTACATATAAATTTGAATAAATATTAACATCTCCGTTAATTTCTAATTTTACTAATGGATTTTTTTTACCAATTCCTATATTTCCATTTCCTAATATAGTAAATACATTCTCCGTATTATTATATGCATTAAATATATCATATGTAGGATTTAATTGTGTTACTTTTATAGCAGTGTCTATACCATTATTACTTAATTCTAATATTTCTGTTTTAATTATATTATTTACTAAACTTGTTTTTTCTCCAATTATAGTTATATTCGATGTAATTAAATCTCCTTTGATCTCTATATTTCCATCATATTTTCCAGATAGAATAAATTTATTAGTAATTCCGTTTGCAATATTATCTGCTGTTAAATAAGTAATTTTATTAGATATTAAATTACTAGTTTCTAAAATATAATTACTAGCATCTTTGAATTTAGTATCATAGTCTATTCTATGAAAATTACTATTTTCTAAAATATAATTACTAGCATATTTAAACTTAGTATCATAGTCTATTCTGTGAAAATTACTATTTTCCAAAATATAATTACTAGCATCTTGAAATTTAGTATCATAGTCTATTCTATGGAAATTACTATTTTCTAAGATGTAATTGCTAGCATATTTGAATTTAGTATCATAGTCTATTCTATGAAAATTACTGTTTTCTAAAATATAATTACTTACATTATGAAACTTAGTATCATAGTTTATTCTGTGAAAATTACTGTTTTCTAAAATATAATTACTTACATTATGAAACTTAGTATCATAGTCTATTCTATGAAAATTACTGTTTTCTAAAATATAATTACTTACATTATGAAACTTAGTATCATAGTCTATTCTATGGAAGTTGCTTGTTCCTAAGATATAATTAGAAGTTTCTCTAATAATATCTCTATTATTAATAGTAAATTTGAAATTTTCATTTAAATGAGAAATAATATTAATGTTTCCTTTTACTTCTAATAAATTATCTCCTACAGGAGTTATTCCTCCTATTCCAACATTGCCATCTCTTAATATTGTAAACACTTCTGATGTATTATTTGATGCATTAAATATACTATAAGATGCATTTAATTGTTTAACATTAAGAGCAGATCCTATTCCTTTATTTTCAATACTCAATTGCTCTGTTGTATAAATATCTGTATAAAGATAAGTATTTTCTCCGTATATTATCAAATTGGACGCAGTTAAATCTCCAATTATTTCTAAGTCATTTTCATATTTATTATTAATAATAAACTTATTAATAATTCCATTTGCTATACTATCTGTGTTTACATTAGTTATTCTATTAGAAATTATATTACTGGTTTCTATAATATAATTACTTACATTATGAAACTTAGTATCATAGTCAATTCTGTGAAAATTACTATTTTCTAAGATATAATTGCTAGCATTTTTGAACTTAGTATCATAGTCTATTCTGTGAAAATTACTATTTTCTAAAATATAATTACTTACATTATGAAACTTAGTATCATAGTCTATTCTATGAAAATTACTATTTTCTAAAATATAATTACTTACATTTTGAAACTTAGTATCATAGTCTATTCTATGGAAATTGCTTGTTCCTGAGATATAATTACTTACATTATGAAACTTAGTATCATAGTCTATTCTATGAAAATTACTATTTTCTAAAATATAATTACTTACATTATGAAACTTAGTATCATAGTCTATTCTGTGAAAATTACTATTTTCTAAAATATAATTACTTACATTATGAAACTTAGTATCATAGTCTATTCTGAGGATATTACTAGCAGTCTTTATATATTCTGTAACTGTATTTGATGTAATTGTATTTTTTGAATCAGTAATGTTAGTAGATAAAGAAGGATATAATATTTCAGAATTATCATTAGTATATTTAATATTTCCTGAAGAGTCCAATGATATATATAATTTTTTGTTACCATTATTTAATTGAATTGTATTAATATTTAGATTTTTATAATTTCCTTGCGTATCTGTTATAGCTAAACCTTCATAACTTTGTTTAGATATAATAATATCATCTAGAAATATACTATTTCCAGATAAATATAATTCTTTCCAACGATTTGTTTCTGAACCTAAATTGCATGTGTTGGATAATGTAGGTATAATATTTCCATATATTTTAATATTTCCTGTAATTTCTAATTTAGAAGATGGATTTGTGGTATTTATTCCTATATTTCCATTATTTAATATAGTAAATACTTCTGTAATATTATTTGATGCATTAAATATACTATAAGATGTATTTGATTGTTTAACAGTAAGTGCAGTTCCTAAACCTTTATTATCAATACTTAACTGTTCTGTTGTATAAACATCAGTATAAAGTATAGTATTCTCTCCGTATATTATTAAATTAGACGCTTTTAAATCCCCAATTATTTCTAAGTCATTTTCATATTTATCATTAATAATAAACTTATTAATAATTCCATTTGCTACACTATCTATGTTTACATTAGTTATTCTATTAGAAATTATATTACTGGTTTCTAAAATATAATTGCTAGCATGTTTGAACTTAGTATCATAGTCTATTCTGTGAAAATTACTATTTTCTAAAATATAATTACTTACATCATGAAACTTAGTATCATAGTCTATTCTGTTAAAATTACTGGTTTCTAAAATATAATTGCTAGCATGTTTGAACTTAGTATCATAGTCTATTCTATGAAAATTACTGGTTTCTAAAATATAATTACTTACATCATGAAACTTAGTATCATAGTCTATTCTGTGAAAATTACTGTTTTCTAAAATATAATTGCTAGCATGTTTGAACTTAGTATCATAGTCTATTCTATGAAAATTACTATTTTCTAAAATATAATTACTTACATTTTGAAACTTAGTATCATAGTCTATTCTGTGAAAATTACTATTTTCTAAAATATAATTACTTACATTATGAAACTTAGTATCATAGTCTATTCTATGAAAATTACTATTTTCTAAAATATAATTGCTAGCATGTTTGAACTTAGTATCATAGTCTATTCTGTGAAAATTACTATTTTCTAAAATATAAT
>Ga0194129_10000714_pt1 | contig 60776 bp, 58 predicted proteins | sample TA2KigCa35mmetaG_FD_150862 | JGI IMG/M metagenome (GOLD analysis project Ga0194129, IMG submission 150862) | Freshwater microbial communities from Lake Tanganyika, Tanzania - TA2015038 Kigoma Deep Cast 35m | ecosystem: Environmental > Aquatic > Freshwater > Lake | place: Tanzania: Lake... | reverse complement strand
CTTTTATATCCAAGAAATCGGAGAGCAACCGAAGGTTGCTCCACGTGTAAGTGGCAACGAAGTTGCCACGACACTTGCCCCGAAGGGGCAAGATAACTGCCTTCGGCAGATATCCCTTCGGCGATTTTAGGTTATTCCCTTCGGGACGGCGTTTTAAAAGTGCAAAGGTTTAAAATATGAAATGGTGTCAGACATTTGGATTGATGAGTGGCAAATTTATATTAACTGCAGGACACTCAATTGGTTCAAACAGATAATATTGAGGAGGATTGGTGAAATTAACCCCAACAAAATGGGTTTTAGAATAGTTCTCTATCGGAACATCCAAATTGTGTGCGTGTTCGAAAGAAATTCCATTGTCACCACAAATTTGTCCAATGTCGATAGAGGCATCAATACAAAAAACAAATTTTGATTTAACACTATCAAATTCCAAACAAGTCTCAATAGGAATATTATTACCCAACACAGAAGTTAATAATCCAACTGTTTGTGGAACAGTGAAAACTGCCGTGAAAAAATTAACAAGCATCTATACAATTTACAAACAACAAAATAACTGTAATTTTACGGAGTATTTGTTACAGAAAAGGCACAAACAAAATGTTTAGTTCCACTTGTTTGTAATCCTGCTTTATGCATTATTTTCACTGTTTCCATATCAACTGTGTAACCATTGTTTTTCAAGAATGCCAATAGAGAAGGTATGTCTCTCTCATTCAAAAAAGGATTATTATTTTTCATTGTAAATGACAAAGGCGATCTGACAAAGGCGTGAATACAATTATCAACAGTAAAAGTATTGAAGGATGATAGAGGTGGAACATTAATTCTTTTAACAAAAGAACCAATAGGACCAATAGGTGCTCTATCGACAGTCAAAATATTTTGATAATCCTTGTAGTAAGTATTCAAAAAAGGTTCTAAATACACAGTGTATGATTGTATTTCGGGAAAAGGTGTTTCGTGTTCAAACATCAATAGAGATTTATATAACTAAATTAGAAACATCTCTTTGTGAAAAAACAAGTGAACAATCCTTGCATTAAAGCAAAAATAATCATTACTAAAATGATTTTGCCCCAATCTTTGCCACTAGGAATAAGGTGTTCAGATAGTTCAATATTTTTATTGCTAAATTTTCCAATATTGTAGTGAATCAAGTTCTCAAAAAGATTAACAAATAAATAGACCACAAAAGAAACAACCACTATTTTATAACTAGAGTCACGAAAGATATGATATATTATATATTTACACAAGGTCTTTTGCCCATTATGCGCAAATGTTGCCAATAAGATTTTGCCATTTCATAAATATCTTGTTTTTCAATATATTTCACATTGTGTTTGATACAATAATCGCGAACAATGTGTTGAACTTGTCTAAGTGTGCTGTGTGGAATGTTAGGAAACAGATGATGTTCTATCTGAATGTCTAGTCCGAAACTAATAAATCGAATAAATGGATTATCTGTTTTGTAATTCATAGTGTGTGATACTTGATTGATTAAGAAATCGCACTGCGAATTTTGTTCTACACATTCGGGTTGAATATGTGACAATTGCGCAATAGACAAAAACAGGAATCCTGACAATGAATAAAACACAACTGTGTTGTAAATTCCGAATCGATAGAGAATACACAAAAACAATAAGAAATTCCATCTTTCGTGTTTAACACTGTCTATAAATCCTGTAAATCCCCCAACACAAAATAATAAATAGGCGTAAATATGTTGAAATTGGTGCTGAAAATAGTAGGGTTGTGTTGAAGAATGTCGGAAAGTATTTAGATGTCCATTGTAATCACCATCAAACTTGGTATTTGTAAAACAGTGGTGTAGATAGTTATGGTCCCATTTCCATTCCTCAGTGGTGATGATAGGCGCAACAGCAATGTGTGAAATAAATGTATTTATGGATTGATTTTTGAAACCAGTGTAGTGAGAAGTTTCGTGAAAAACAAGAGCACAATGCCCAATATTAATAAAAGACAGTAGAACAAACCACCACGAAGACACGAAGTCTAGTTTCGCAATAAAAACCCATATCCAAAGATACAAAACAAAACCACCAATGTTTCCGAGGGTTTCTTGGGTTGTCCAATAGAGAGGCAACTCTTTTTTGCGAATTTCATTATAGACTAAATGTTTCAATTCAGAATATTTGTCATAATCAAAATCGGTTTTATAGAGAACAATAGTTTTTACAATTTGACTCTCGGGAATTTCATAATTCGAGAGCACTTCAAAAATCAGAGAATAGTCTTTATGATAACTATAGATGAGAGGTGTAATATCGGAATAAGACTGAAGATGAGCAAACACATTGGAACCGCCGGGGTGTTTATTTACGAATTTTGCCATATTATATAATTTGCCTCTAATGCAATAGATGTATTTGTCTGACATTTTATAATATACTATAAAATATTAGATTACAATATTCCAAACTTAAGCAGTTGCTAATTCTTTGGCAGCAGCGTGTTCGGATTCGGCAAATCTGTCACTGATGAAAACCATTTTCGGTTCATTTTTGCCGGTTTTACGAGTTCTTTTATTTTCTATTTTTTTGTAAAAATCGGCAATGCGATTCATATGATGTTTCGCCTGTTTGCGTGTCATAGTTCGTGTTTTTCGCCAAATTCCGGTTCGCAAATAAGAAACGATAGAGAGACGAATAGAATCTTTAGATTTCAGAACCAATTTTGTATTTGCGTGTAATTGATGTACGTCCATAAGAAGAAAGTCACCTTCTCTAACATCGACACCAACACCATATTGTATGAAACAAGTTTCACCACCTTCATAATCACCGCGCTGTAGAACCACCAAATTACCTAATCCTTCTTCATCATCACCGGCATCTCTATGGGCGCAAGTATTAAAATTAACATTAGTAGTGAGTGTGGTGAAAGCAGTATCCTTAATTTTAAAATAGGTTTCATCTGCTTTGGCGCGCTGTTTTCTATATTGTTGTGGCGCCAATTTTTTGTATTGAGCATCAATGTGTTTTACTAAAGACTGCATTGGAACCCAATTCTCATAATTACTCTGAGAGAAGTAACTGCGTCTGACAGCAGGTTTAATTTCCTTCATACCAACTTGACTAAACATATATTTGTGTTGAACTGTCCAAGTGTCCATATATCCAAGAATATTGGAAGCAACACCTTTGCCTTGAGCAATATTTCGCTTACCTTTTTTAGTTCCAGTTGCCATTCCTCTATTGGTAGTTTTGTGAGACTTGGCAAATTTAATAACATTGTCATAGAAAATGTCCAAATCTTTTTTAGGGAGAACATTTTTACGAAATCTTAGGAGGACATTGCCTTCTTCATCATAGACATCAGCATCATCTCTAAGAATAACAAAGTGTTTAGAATTCACTGGTGTAAGACATAGACCTTCTTTTTTGCGTGTTGCCTCATCAGTAAGATCTTTGGAAACAGTGTATGTTGGAACACCATCAACTATTTTTTTATCAATGATTCCCATATGAAATTCTATATATGATTGTCATAAAAAAAATATAGACGCAAGATAGAGATAAACGTAAAATGGGTGAAAACATAGAACACATAGTAATTAATGGAGGTGGACCATTACTTTTCAATATGTATGGAGCAATGAAACAGTCGAATCTATTAAAAATGTGGAACCACGAAAACATAAAAACATATTATGGGACATCGGCAGGAGCAATATTATCAACTGTAGTGGCATTAAAATATGATTGGGAAGAACTGGATAACTATTTAATAAACAGACCTTGGCAACACGTGTTTAAATTCAATGTGGTAGAGATTTATGATTATTATACAAAAAATGGAATTATTGATGAAAATTTTCTGAGGGAGTTTTTCCTACCCTTATTCAAGGCAAAAGACATAGAGATTGATGTTACAATGGAAGAATTTAGAAAAATAACGGGTGTAACACTTCATATCTATGCGACAGAAATTGCCACATTTGATGTAGAGGAATTTAGTGCGGATAAAACACCGAATGTGAAAGTTTTGGATGCGGTTTATGTGTCATCAGCACTTCCAATACTTTTCAAACCGATTTCGATAGAGAACAAGTTCTACATAGATGGAAGTGTATATATGAATTATCCTGTGGCAAGATGTTTGGAACGAACAGATAATCCAGAAAAGATTTTGGGAATAAAAAACAAATATGATGAAAACACAATATTAAAAATGGAAGAGACAAATATGTTTGATTATTTAACATACATAATAAATTCATTATTTACAAAATCTCAGACACACGAGTTGATGACAAATAGAGAACAAATAAATAAAATAAAGGAAATCAATATATCATCAAGATATGAAGATTTATCAAATTTTTTCAAGATGGCGAGTAGCAGTGAAGAACGGAGATGCGCAATACAGAGAGGTGTTGATGACATAAATAAAATTATTGAACTCTAGCAATTCTTCGCCGGTTTAATTATTCGCAACTGTATTTACAAAGTTGTCAAGATTTTCGTTGGTAATTTTAGCGTCAAAGTCGAAAACATTTTTTTTACTATCTTGTATTTTAACAGTAGGAAAAGAAGTTACATCGAAATGATTAATTTTTTCAGCAACTTCTGTAATTTCCGAGTCAGTACAATCGACGCGTTCAACCGCAATAGTTCTGCCATTTAGAGATTGTCCATTATATTTGTGTTCAAAATCATCAATAGTAGGTTTTGCTTTGCGACAATGAGGGCACCAATCCGCAGTGAAGAAATACACTGTAATTTTCTCGCCGGGACGGACAACTTTTTGATTATCATCTCTGTATTTTTGGTCACCTTTCCATATTTTATCATTTATCCAATCCAATAGATTAAAACTACTGGATTTTTTACTTTCTCTATCATCAGCACTTTTGCCGTCAGAACTTTTGTCATCATCACTGAGTTGTGTCACAGGTATTTTTTTTGTGTTACCAATATAGTTTGTGTAAATATAGTAGGCAGCAACTGAAAAAATAATTACAACAATACCAACAACAAAAGGAAAATAATATGGTGAGACAAATCTCGTTGCTAATTCATATATTCCGGGCATTTATAGATTGTATAGACACTATAATATACTAGAACATAACGATTCCTAAAATCTCTATCTTATGATAAATTATCACAATAAAGTATTGTAGGAATATATAGGACTATGAAATCTCTACGAAAAACAATAAAACTCAGAAAAACACAGAGCAATTCAACTTGTAGTCCATATTCAAAAGAAGATTATAATAGTAATGATGGAATGCTAACAACTGTATGGGGACCGAGTCAATGGCATTTTCTACACACAATGAGTTTTAATTATCCTGTAGAACCAACAAAGGAAGATAAGAAAAATTATCTAAACTACATTTACAGTTTGCGATATGTATTACCTTGTGGAAAATGTCGTGCGAATCTACATAAAAATTTAAAAAAATTGCCACTGAGAATGTCAGATATGAAATCACGAGAGACATTTTCACGTTATGTGTATAATTTGCACGAATTAATAAACAAAATGTTGGATAAAAAACAAGGACCAAGTTATGAAAAGGTGCGAGATACATACGAAAATTTCCGTTCAAGATGCACACAAACACGGGAAGAAAAAAACAAGATTAAATCATTATTAAGGAAAACATTAAAGACAGAGAGTGGATGCACTAAACCTCTGTATGGAAAAAAGGCAAAATGTATATTGCGAATAGTTCCACAGGAAGAGAAAACCCAAACATTCGAAGTGGATGATAAATGTATAAAAACGAGGGTGGAATAACCCCTAAGAGAGAAAGTTCCGGAGAAAACCTATGGTTTCCTCTATATATATTTTTCTGTTGTCAAATATATATATAGTTTTTAATGTCCGCAAGATTAAATATGAATCCAATAAAACCAGTATTGTGGAAAGGTCGCACATTTAACCAAATTGTGTCCGGATTAAAACTGAATGGTCCAACTAATTCAACAAATATATTCAGTGCTCTTCCGATGAAACATTACAGAAAGGAAATTGCCAGCACTATATTGACCGATAGAAGTTCTAGACCAAGTCTGAGTGTTGATGAATATTTAAGACCCGGCAGTGTAATAACAACATTAGAGGGTGATGAAACAGGATTTTGCGGAATTCTTGATTTTTCTACTGTATTGCCAAATGACCAAACAGAACAACCTGCCACAACTAGTTGTTCTATCCGTGCGGACGACGCACGACGACGTGTGCGAAGTGCTGGTAAGAAAAACAGTTCCGACGCCCATCAGTATTTAGTGGATCGCAAACGAACATTTGCGCAGAGTCAGACCCATCATTTTAAGACAGGCGATGACACAGTTGATGCGGGGACACCGGCAAGTCTTCAAAATGTATATACTCCGGGCGGTGCGAATGCGTGCGACGACAAAACACAATATGTGAAATCATATTACAAACCGAGCAACAGTAAATTCGCAACACAAGGTGGTGTATCATCTGGTGCTAGATTAGATAGACTCAAATATGACACTATTTTGAAAGCGCGAAATTCATACAAAGTGTCAATAGCAGAACCCGGATTCTCGAAAAAAGACAAAGTGGGATATCCAAACAACAGATGCGGTATTAAGGAATGTGTCGTGTTTGTAGCATAATAAGTATTACAGGATTATGATGGAATTATTTTACTCCATCAGAAAATTATGCTGCTTATAATGAGGGATGGGGACTCTATTGGGACCCAATTCCATATGGCACTGTTTATAATATTACACAAGATGGTTCAACAGATTATATCATTGAATATCTAACACCAACAAGTGCGAATTTATATAAAATAACCGACGGAATGTATGGCAATTTCACTGTGTATGCACACGCATCAGGATGTCCTGATATTAGTGGTTCTGTGGCACCTTGTTTCTTTTACGATGCCATTGTAACAATGGCAGATGGAACTACAAAAACAATTGAGGATGTTCGGGTTGGTGATATGGTTTTAGGTGCATTTGGTGAGCACAATGAGGTGCTTGTGCTTCATCGTCCTCTATTAGGAAATAACACAATGACGAATATTAATAATGAGCATCACACATCGTCGCACCATCCACATATATCATATGACAAGAAGTTCTATGCTGTTAAACCATCGGTGGTGATGTCAGACACTTATGGCAAATCGCACGAGGTATTAGATGAAAATATGGTTCCATATCAGAGATTTTTAGCAGGACTGAATGCTGGTCGTGTGCAACAGTTGGAATTGGGTGTGACACTAAAAACGGTTGATAGACAACGCGAAGTCACATTTTTAGATACATATACAATGGCGCCCGAAACACAACTATACAATTTAGTTATAGGTGGAAGTCATACATATTATGTTGATGGATATGCCGTAACGGGTTGGTCCAATGAAGATGATTTTGATTATGATACTTAGAATGTAAAAATTGCTTAGACTGCTATGAGACCCTTAGATGCCGAAACAACGAATATAGTAATATTTTCTATATTCGTATAGAAATCCTTATTTTTGTAGTCAATATGTATAACTAATACAGATGTTATGGAAAGGACGCACATTTAATCAAATAATTTCAAAAATAAAAAAAAACAAGGGAACGATAGAGGGAACTAATAAATTCATATCATCCCCTGTAAAAGAATATCGGAGAGAGAAAACTATGGAGGACAATTGTTCGCGCGCCACAACGAGTTTGATAGAATTTTTTAGACCGGGCGGCACAATAGTAAATAGTTCGACTTATTCTGGTATTCACATTTTAGATATTAATACACCCAACGACCTGTGTGAGACACCGGACAAATGTTCTGTGCGTGCGGATGATGCTAAACGACGAGTGCGCAGTGGTGGGTCGCGACTGAAACAATCATATTATACATCATCAACACAGTATTTAGAAAAACGGAATTATGGTTATGAACAGAACAATTACAGAAATTACCGATTGGGTGATCCAACATTTACTACAGAAATTCCAGCAACATTACAAAATATATATTTGCCGAATGGAATTAATCACAAAGCAAAAGTGAGAATAACGGGACACAGATATGTTAAGAATCCAATTCCAGACGAACCACCATTAATAGATGAACCGCCTTTATTTAAATATAGATGGGTAAATGGGCAAGAATATCCAGTGCATATTGATAATGGTGACTATAATTTAGAAGAAATAAACAATGTATTGTTCGAAGTTCTTTCGACAAATAAACATTATTTAATTGATTTCCAAACAAACAACGTGCTGATATATTTTATGAAATTTGTCTATGATACACATAGCAAAAGAATTCAAATACAGTGTTCGGGAATAGATTCAACCACATATCCGGCAACAAGATATAGTCCTTGGACATCATATCTATATAAAGTTGATTGGAATATTCCAGAATACACATTGATTCCAAATATTATTTTATTAGACAATGAGTTTTTGGATATTATAGGGTTCGAATCATTTGGATATTATCCACCACAAAAAATAAGTGAAACTGAACCATTTACACAACCGGATACAAATACAAATCCGATTGACAATATTTTTATTGGAAATATAAGATATTTTGTATTTGGAGAAAACGAATCAAAAATAACAACACAATATGAACCACTTACTTACAAACCGAACAATACTGTATTTGCTACGCAAGGGGCAGTTAGCGCAAGTTCGGTTGTGTCAAGATTAAGATACAATACAATTACGGGGGCAACAACAGAATACACGACACCAATAGGAAAATTTATGGGAAGTGCGTTAGCATACAATGTTCCAGCGCACGGTTATTCATACAAATATGTGGTTGGATATAATAATGGTTGTGTGCCGACCGTGAAGAATAATGGTAGAAACACAATGTCGTATTGTCCAAATACTCAAATTGTGGGTGGATAATATATAGAATAATATTATAGATATGTCTGATACTTCTGCGACCACTGCGGCAACCACCACTTCAGCACCTACTACGGCAACCACAACCGTTAATACTACTTCTGGGGTTGGGATATTATTATTATTTATTTTTATTATAGTTTCAATCTATTGTTTAGTAAAATCGTTTTTATGTTTTGGAAAATCGGGGACAGTTGCTGAAAAAATATTCGGAGTTGTCATAGCATTTTTTACAGGACCATTCTATCTTCTCTATCTGAATTTCAATGAAGAGTATTGTGAAGATGAAGTTGCTTCTGTTAATAATATTTCTCCTCTTCCCCCTCAAATAACAACACCAGCAGTTGGAGGGCGTCGTCGCAAATAATTCCTCTGGAAAACAATATATTTTAAAAATATTTAGATAATCAACAATTATTTAGATATAGAAAATGTCAGCATACGGAAATAAGTTATTTGGTTATTACCCAAGTTATATGTTACTGAAGATTTTTGTCGGGAACGATGCTGACCTTAATAAAAAATACACAGACGCAGCAGATGCACACAATTTAAAGATTATTAATAATCCTAAACACATTGATGCTGGATTTGATATTTATGTTCCGAGTAAGACGGTGTGTTCTGATAGAAACTCAATAAACAAGATTGACCACAAAATTAAGTGTAGCGCCACAATTGTAAGTAGAGACAGTGAATATAATACAGGATATTATATGCATCCCAGATCGAGCATATACAAGACACCACTGCGATTGGCAAACTCTACAGGAATTATTGATGCTGGATATCGTGGTAATTTAATTGGTATGTTTGACTGCAGTGCGGCACATCACGAGTTGGCACAATATGACAGAATTCTACAAATATGTGCGCCATCATTAATTCCTATTTTCACGGAGATTGTGAAAAGTGAGACTGAACTAGGCGAACAAACGGCAAGAGGTGCTGGAGGGTTTGGTTCAACTGGTATTTAAACCGATGAAGAATGTAAATCCGCGGTGCGGATTGAACTGTTCGCAAGAAAACTTATGTTTTCTTGCGAATTCTTCGCCGGTTTAAAGTCTGTAAAAATTGATTCAGAAAGAGAGAATTGTGTAAAATACTATATAGATACTATTTTACAATAAAGAATAATGGAGTCTGAATACAGTAAAATCACAATAGAGATAACAAAAAAATTATCAAAGACTGAGAAAAAAAATGGCGGAATATTTATAACACCAAGGACCATTATTGAAAAACTACTAAGAGAAGTCTCAAAAGTTTCTGGTAAAATAACAAATATATTAGAACCATCAGCAGGAACTTGCGAAATAGCAAATCGCACAGCAGCACAGTATCCAGAAGCAAAAATAGATGCTGTTGAATTCAATACCACAATCTATGAAAATGTGGCAGAAACTATAGAATCAAAAAATCTTAGATACATTCACGCGGATTTTACACAATGGGAACCACACACAACCTATGATTTAATTATAGGAAATCCGCCATATGTGGTATGTGACAAAGATGATGTGCCTGACAAATACAGAGAATACTGTGTTGGTCGTCCAAATTTATTTTGTGTGTTTATGCTACATTCATTGTCGATGTTGGCGCCCGAAGGACATCTTGCTTTTATAATTCCAACTAGTTTCTTGAATTCAGCATATTATGCAAAAATCCGCAATTATATGAAGGAAACTGGAGAGATTAAAATGATTATGGATTTTACGGGTGACAACAAATTTATTGAAACCCAACAAGCAACTATAGGATTAATTTATCAAAAAACGGTCATACATACTCCATCGGAATGTCGTCACTCCATCACATTCAATAATAATTTTATATTTGCTGTGGATTCAGATGAAATCAGAGAGATTTTGCGAGGTTCTACGACACTTGCTAAAATGGGGATTAAAGTAAAAACAGGAACAATAGTTTGGAATCAGTGTAAGGAAAAATTAACAGATGACAGGTCAAAAACAATGTTAATATATAACACAAATATTGCTGGAACAAATACTGTTGTCGCAAAGGATTTCAGCAATGACGAAAAAAAACAATACATAGACATTCAGGGAACAACAGAACCTATTATTGTAGTAAATCGTGGCAATGGAAATAGTAGTTATAAATTCAGTTATGCTATGGTAGATGGACGAGTGCCATATCTGATAGAGAATCATCTAAACTGTATAATGTGTAAAAATGAGGACAATGCAAAACAAATAATGAAGAGTTTAACTAATAAAAAAACCCTAGAGTTTGTTTCGGTTTTTCTGGGAAATAATGGACTATCAAAAACTGAATTGGAAACTATATTTCCTATATATCTGGATATGTAATAAAATAACAGTTTGCTCTATCGAAGTAATATTATATTTTTTATTTATGTGTAATAAACAAAAAATCTATCAATTAAGCAGACACATCAGTCTTCTTCAAATCTTTATTGGCATCTAAATCATTGTATTGGATTTTGCCTCTAAGATAAGCACTGTAAAAAATATTTTTCTCAGTAGAGACAGTAGAATAAACATCACTCATTTTAGTAATCATAAATAAAACAGAAGTAATAAAAGTCGAAGTGGTTTTGTCGTCCAAATAGTATTTATAGACAACAAATCCAGACAAAATAGTGTTTACAATAAAACACACAAGAGCAACATATCCAGATTTTTGATAAAACATATCATAAAACAATATTGTGTTTTTTCTCTCTATCGGCAACTTTTCCAAAACCAATCCAACAGAATCATTGTCAGTCATGCATTTTGGATTGACATCAAGATAGGCAATTAATTTGCCCTCGCGTTTTACCTCTGCGAAATACATTGTGAGAAAAGCAACAAGTGTAATACAGTTGAATGTGAATCCCGCATTATACAATGGGTCAGAACCAGTTTGCGCATTCTCTGAGATAGAGCAAATATGGTCTCCGCAAGTTTGTGGAACAAATAATATTAGAAAAGAAGCAATAAGGACTCTATATAGTTCTAATGCAACAGTAATAGTGACACCAGTTTTTTGTTGAAAGTCTTGGTCTCCAAATGTAGTTTGGATAGAAACACAACAGTTGGAAATTCGGGATAGTAAAATAGACAATTTGGTTTCTGGAATTACAGGGTCTGGTATAACATTGTATGTTTCGGATGGAGGAGTTGAAATATCAACAACTACTAAAGATTCAGTTGATGTTGTTTCAGAAATAGAGGGGGTATCAGAAATAGAGGGGGTTTCAGAAATAGAGGGGGTTTCAGGATCCATTATGATATAGATATATATTATCTCTCTACACCTTTTTTCATTCAGAACACCAATTTTATTAGGCAAATTAACCCAACTTTTAGTTAGACCGTTTTTGTGTCTTCTTTTTTCTCGCTGTCTTTTTTTTTCGAATAAATTTTCTTTTTCCGCCTTTATCTAATAATTCATCATCATCATCATCATCACAATGTTCGTCATCAACATTGTTATTCATATTATTCATATTAGTTCCTCTTAAATATTGACTAGATTCAGTGCGAAGGTCTTTTGATTTCTGTCTTTTTGCTTGTTTTCTGTATTCAGTTATGTATTCATTTCGGATTTGTATTTCAGGTTCAGTCAGACCAACTTCATATTCTTTTTTATTTATGTTTTTCACAATTTTATTAATATAGACTTCGTCGAGGTCGTGTTTGTTTGCTAAATCCTCAATTATTTTTTTCACTTTCTCTTTGCGAATTCTGTAGGACTCTTGTTTTTTAAGTTTGCATTTTTCTGATTTAAAATATTCGTTCCGTTTGTCTATGTAGCGTTGAGACAATTGTAACTTCTTCATTCTTTCTTTATTTTCTGGTCTCTCACGATATTTTTTTGCAATATCTTTGTATTTCTGTGTTTGTTGATATTTTTTTATAATATCTCTATATTTCTGTGATTTCTGGTATTCTTTCATTTTTAATAGTCTTTTTTCTCTCTTGTCTTTTTCTGTTTGATTTAATGTGTCACCAATATTTTCTTCTGAATGCTCATTAGAAAAAAAATCATTAAGAATGTCAATTTCTTCTTGAGAAATAGTGTCGGGTTCGTCTTCATTATCCAAAAACATATCAATGTCTATGTCATCGATGTTGGCAGAATTATGAAAACTCATTATATTATATGCGAACAGTTTTCTGGGATTTCTCCCCTTGGGAGAAATCCCAGAAAATAATATTATATTGCTGTGTATTCTATACAGATTTTTTGTAACAACCTCTACACAGAGGCATATAATTATTAGCACCAATAACAACTTGTGCTGCCTCACTAGTAACTCTGTGTGAAAAAATGGCAAGTGTGCCGTCACGACAAACCGAGCAAAACGCATTTAGTTTTTCAACCTTGTCACAGTAAGGAATAAGATCAAGCATTGCACCGAATTTTTGTCTTTTAAAATCACCATCCAAACCACAAACATAAACGCGTTTATTATGAACCTCTATCATTTCCAAAACAGAAGGCATCAAATCGTCAAAGAATTGCCCCTCATTGATGAGAACAATATCCGCATCTTGCCATAGAGAAATATCAAGTGTTTTAGAAAATACACAGGGGATTTCAATGCGGTCGTGGGACGATAATGAAATATTACTGTATCGGACATCCAATTCATAATTAATCACAACAATTTTTTTACCGATGAACTTGTATGCTTTGTAATGTTCTATTAGACGCGTAGTTTTTCCTGAGAACATAGGTCCAACAATAAGTTCTAAATATCCGAAATTTGTGGATGGAAGAGTCATAGTTGTATTTTTAGACATCAAGAGTTTATATATTTTTCAGTTATTTGTAATATGCACTATTTCCGCATATTATCCATAATAAAATAATCAACAAGGGCATCTATTTTACAATCATAATTATGTAGGACGACTTCCATTCGCGAAAGCATATCAGTTGTAAGGATATGAGCAGTTCGGATACAATATGAATAATAGTCCTTGATAATCTGTTTTTTATCAATATTGTAATGTATGCTAAGTGTATGTATGAATTCTTTCATTCTGTTGTGCAAAACAAGATAGTCAGTATCATCAGATGGTCCAAACATAGTATGTAATCGTTCCCAAACAGATTCATTGATGATATTATCTTGTTTGACAACCAAGTTTTGATTAAGTTGAATAAAATTAATCATACTGCGAATATCAGATTTATATAAATTCTGTATTATATTGATGGATTTGTCTGACAAGTCAAGATTTTCTTTAACACAAATGTCTTGTATGAATTCATGAATTTTGTAAGAAGGCAATTGATTAAAACGCACACATATAAATTCGTGTTGAAGTGATAGTTCAATTTTGCTAATATAATTACATATAAGACAGAATTTAACATTTTCACTACATACTTGTAGGAGATATTTGAGTGCTTGTTGTGCGTTTTTTGTCATATAATCAACTTCATCGAGAACAACAAATTTGTATCCAGTTTCAAATAGATTTTTTGTTTTTGCGAATTGATAAATTTGATTACGAATAGTGTCTATACCGCGTTCATCGGACGCATTCAGATGGATAACAAGACTTTTATTAATATGATTTTGCGATTTTTGATATTCATTGATGAGATTTATAACAGTGGTAGTTTTGCCGGTTCCGGGGGGTCCATACAGAAGCAAATTGGGAAAATATTTATTTCTAAGCATAGTGAGAAAAATCTTTTTGTTGGTGGGGTCAAGGACAATATCATCAAATTTGTTGGGGCGGTATTTTTCAGTCCAAGGAATATTTTCAGTGTTTGAATTCATTGGCGATAGAGAATTTATATGAAAAGTTCATATATCTATTTATGTAAATTTATTATCAATTATTTTATGAGGGTCCGAATATTTGCCCAGAGGGCGAATATAAAGACCCTCATAAAACTGTTCTCAGAGGTTGCTCCCTTCGGGAGCAACTGTCGGGTCCGAATATTCGCCCAGAGGGCGAATACACGTAGGACCCTTAGAAAACTTATTTTTTCTTTAGAATTATTTTATCTATAGCAATTTTCACACCATTTTTTTTATCTTCCAAATATTGTGTATCATAGTCACGGAAAATGTCTTCCCAACTATCACAACTGTGAAATTTAGATACTAAATCAAATATATGAGTTTCTCTCTTGGATATTATAAAATATATTTCTAATAATTTTTTCTTTTCTTCTAGACTCCAATTATCCAAAGAACCATTATCCTTTATTTTGTCTAGTTTGTCTATTATATTTTCCATATATATATATATATATACTACAGGAAAATTGATTTTCAAAACCAACTTATAGATGGAAGTAATAAATAACAGAGAATGCAGAAAAAGATAGATGTTTATTTTAAATTTATTCCAAAATATGATAAACGCAACAAAAAGGTATTTATTTACGACCCAGATAATTGTAGAGCATATTTTACGACATCGCCTCAACCAACAGATAAATTTGTAGTTCATCGTGATGGCATTAAATTGTTCTACAGAAGTCCGACCAATATTGTAACACTAAATATTCCTACCATACAATGTAGATACTCAGTTCCACTTGTTAAATCTAATTTACAAAAAGCAGTTCGTCGGCGTGATAGTCAGATTGCTATACAATCTGCTCTTGCTCTTTTACAAATGATGCCGACTGAATTCATCAGAAGACTTCCAATTATTTGTATAGAAGATGTATGTTTGATGGATTCTTTTCCTGTTGCTATATGGTTTATGATTGCCGATAGAGATTATGGAAAACTTACTAACAGAGATATTGACACATTATTGAAAATAGTAATTGCTCTATGTGAGAATAAAAATTATTTTCCATACATTAAAAATGACTTGAAATATGAATTTACACACACGATGCTTCAGTATTGTCCCAATTCAGATTGTTTATTATCTCTCTATTATCGAAGTAAATATGGAGGATTGAAAGGAGATATTAAGATGTTGAATGTTGCTATTGATTATTATCGACTGCATCACACAGAAGTTCATAAAACCGAATTTGGTGTTATAAACTATGAAATGATAGAGAAGGATGTTGAAATACTAGTTGAGGCAATTGATTTTCATCCATATCCACAAATGTTAAGCATACTAAATAAAAGAACTGATATTGATAAGGAAACAATTCGAGAATTTATTTGGTTTGCTGAATCGGGATATAATGTTCGAAAGAGTGACACAATAGAGTCTTCTTCAACTTATAGAGAAAGAATTGAGTGGAAGAAAATAGAGAAACATTTGGAAAATGTTAGATGCCAAATGATTAGTTAAACTGACTACGATTTTTTTTTGTTGTTCTGCGTTTTTTTCTTTTATTAGAAGTTGTTTTTTTATTTTTTTGTCTATGATTTCCTCCATAGCGCGTAACATCATGCATTATATACATTTTGTCTATTCCAAGCGGTGTGTATAATAACCAATCTCTAAAACTGTAACTATCAGAATTGTCATCACACGTGATTTCCTCATAGAACGAAGACAAATTTTGGTTTCCAAAATTATGGAGAGTTGCTTTTCCATAATCAATTAGGACGAGTGAAAGTTCTCCTGTGGGGGTCTTAGTGAAACATAGATTTAGAGAATGAGTATCATTATGAAAAAAATGATTGTCTCTGAAAGGTTTGAATGCCTGTTTTATTTTGTCAATCCAGAATTTACAGTTTTTCATAATATCATCAAATATTTCTCTATTTTTTTCATTTCTAAAATCAAACACAGGAATATATTCCATTAAACAACGAAATGCTAATACTTCAGGGGTTTCTGTTTTAATAATTCTGATTTCATAAATTTCAGGTATAATTATGTCGACATTTTTTTCTCTTTTAATTTCTAATGCTAACTGTTGCATACTTACTTCTAAAATGCAATTGAATAAAACATTTGGTTCGTTGTAATCAAAAAAAATATTTTTTTCAACAATGTTTAATTTTGGATACAGATTAACTTCAGTGCCATCAAAAACAAAAGACAATTGAGTTCTAGGTTTATATTTTTCTAAATGAGATTGTTCGCGGTCTTTCACATAAATACCGTCACTATTTTTGTGTTCATCTTTTTTTAGTTGTATTTTTTCTAAACAACTGTCAGATTGTCCTCCTCCGCCTCCCGCATCACAACTTTCTTCAGGTTTTTTGTAGGTAACAAATGCTTTTGCACAAACATTAAAATTATGTTGAACCTTTTTTTCTAACCATTTATTTATTTCCGAATCCATATCTAAATTGTATTTACTGAAAAACTTTTCTCTAGTTTCTTCAAATCTAATTCTCATAATATCAATGTCTGACATTGTGCTTTCAGTTTTTGCCGGTGGTTTATTATAGAACAAATTCTGCTCACTAACACCTTCACCTGCCTCTTCACTCATATCAAAATTATTAGTATAGTCATCATCATCATCATTATCATTTGTATTAATTGTAAGGACTGATGAAGGTCTAGACATTAATGCTATATATACAAGACGGAAAATTGATTTCCCAAAACAATTTACAGAAGAGATAATAAATATCACAAAACAACTTAGAGAACCAAATGACTTCAATTGACGACGAGTGGGCATTATTTATGTCTGGAAAATCCAGCAGTAACGCTATCAATAATAATTACAGTAATGATATTGCTGACAGTGACAACGATGATGATACAGAAATACCAGTTATGCCCCAGTGTAGAGACCTCTATATTTCAACAAAAACAAAGAAACCTTTTCTAAATATTGATGACAAAATAGATATTCTAAATTTGTTTTGGAAAATTCCCGTCATAGAATATTGGAACCCAATAGAGGGAATAATAAAAAAACAGATGAAAATAGTATGTAAAACAGAGGCAGAAACAGATGAATTGGAAAAACGAAAACTGGATGAATATTATTTTAAAGACAGAAAAATACTAAAACAAACTGAGAATTCAAACCGCAAAACAAAATACAAAGATGAACGAAAAATTTCTGTAGGAATCAATACAAAAGATGTTGTAAATTGTCGTGGAAAGGAAGGCGGCGGAGCAATGTATAATTGTATTGCGCTTACAATCCGATTTAGAAAGAATGATTCTACATTTACTGAGATCCACGTGAAAATATTTAATACAGGAAAACTGGAAATTCCCGGAATACTTGACACTGTTTTGTATGAAAGAATTAAAACTTTTATTCTACAAACATTGTCACCACACTTTTTACCACACGTGCTAGATTTTCGCACACCAACCAGTGAAAATGTAATTATTAACTCGAATTTCTATGTTGGATTCAATATTAATCGCGACATTTTACACAATATTCTGAGAAGTGAAAAATACAAGATTGATACAATTTATGATTCCTGCACATATCCTGCTGTAAAATCAAAATTCTATTTCTGTAATTCACTGGGATTTGACCCAGCACTACAAAGAGGATTTATACAACCAGAAGACCGCGCACTCAAAACAAAAGATATAATGAATTCGGACAAATACACAAAGGTTAGTTTTATGGTATTTAGAACTGGAAGTTGTTTAATAGTTGGAAATTGCACAGAGGAAGTTTTAATGTTTGTTTATGAATTTGTGAAAAAAGTTCTAACAGATGAATATGAAAAAATATATGTGGAAGGGGATGATGAAACGCCAGAAACTAAAAAAGCACAGAAAAAGACGAAACTGCGAAAAAGAAAAATGCTGGTAACACCTGAATATTTCTCGGGTATGAAGAAAATTACTGAGTAGTTTCTCACAAAACACAGATTTTGTGAGAAACAGTCTGTTGAAAAACTTATGTTTTTCAACAGATAGTTTCTCATAGACAGTTTTTTAGAAAACATAGGTTTTCTAAAAAATAATTTATAAAAAAAATTAGTCATAGTATTTATGAAATTTTTTTAGTGGGAATACTTGAAGCAACCAAATAAATAGAGTTCTCAGTCATAATAATAAAATCATTGCCAACTTTGTAAATCTTCTGAATAGGACTTGTGTATTCCTCAGTGCTCTTTACTAACAATTTCTCATTTGTGTCTCTTACTCCAACAAGAGCAGTCTTCTCAATAGAAGCAGTCCAGTAATCAAGCAAAATAGGTTTGTCCTCTGAAATGGCAAGTTTAATGGCATTTTGTAAAGTGATGTCATCAGGAATTCTTACAGAATCAGCAGTGGGAGATGGGTTGGTAGCAGTCTTAACACTCATTATGGGGTATTATTATATTATGTAAAACATAATAAAAACTACTCTAAATACTAATTTCAACGATTTAGTTTTTGCTAAAGAATAATTCTAAAGAAAACATAAGTTTTCTTGAGAACAGTTTTATGAGGGTCTTGCGGACCCTCATAAAATAGAGAAATGATAATTTGTATATTCTAGAAACAAAATCTCTCAACTATTTTTCTATCTATTTTGCTAAATACATTGTGTCCATAAATCTCGGCAGACAAATTACAGTAATGTTCTATGTATTCATCAGCAGTTATCTCTGGATATTCATCAGTAAATAGAGTCATACAGAATGTTTCGGATTTCTTTTTTTGTAATTTATATTTTTTTACAATTGATTTTACATTTACTAGTGAATATCCAAATATAATTTCTGAAGAATCATCTGCAATAGAAATATTATTAATGCCGTCGCGCATTTGCGATTCTGTGCATATGAATGTTTCTCCGTCCAGCATTTCTACAGTATAGGCAATATCTTCCATCTACATAGTATTGTGTCAAATCTCTATACTTATTTATGTAATTTCTAAATCTTTGCACTTTTACACTTTTGGACATTTAAACCTTTGCACTTTTAAAACGCCGTCCCGAAGGGAATAACCTGAAATCGGAGAGCAACCGAAGGTTGCTCCACGTGTAAGTGGCAACTTCGTTGCCACGACACTTGCCCCTTCGGGGCAAGATAACTGCCTTCGGCAGATATCCCTTCGGCAATTTCTTGGATATTCCCTTCGGGACGGTGATTTATCAGTTGCAAAGGTTTACACCTTTTCTCATTCAAAACGCCCACTTCGTGGGCAGTTTCCCGAAGGGAAGAAAAAGGGGTAAGCGCCAAAGGCGCAACCGTCGGATGCCGTCGGCATCCTTTCCCCTTTGCGCATTTTGAATGCGAAAAGGTGTAAAATCTTCACCGGTATAAATCTTCACCGGTATAAAAACTTGTTGTGTAAAAGAATATAGATAAAAATGCTCTATACAAAATATTAATACAGAGAAATGTCATCCTATTATGATAAGGAAACCGGAACAACTTATTATGACCCTACTATGGTTATTGAATTTTGTCAAATGGAGAATTTAGACAGACATTGTAAAATACACGATATGCGTGTATTTATGTTGTATGACCAAGATGATGAACTGATTTATCTATATGGTTCGCGCAAGTCTGACAAGTATCCTGACCAAATTACATTTGAAAGGACTTTTTCGTGCATCTCGCATTTGTATGATTTTTTAAATATTTCAATGGGTTTTGACCAAGGATATAGGGTTGATACAGGTATTTACTGTATGTCTGGATTAACAAATTATTCCGATTTCGACAGTTTTGCAAATGAGAAATCGAAGCATAACGAAATTACTGGATACAATTATCAGATAATGACAAAGAAAACTTTTAAAAAATATTTGAACGCCATTTTTTAACTGTAAATAATATATAGTGAGTAGATGACAATAATAGGGCACGGAACTTATGGGTGCATTTACAAACCACCTATAAAATGTAAAACCCGCAAAGTAAGTTATGTAAATAAAATTGCCAAACTGCTGACGAAAAAAAGTGCCGAAACAGAATATAATGAATACAGTATTGTGTCGAAAATCGACCCAAAAAATAAGTATCATTTAGGCAAACCAGTTTTATGTGAAGCAGATGCCGAGGATTTGAAAAAAAAAACCGATGCTCATCCGTGCGAAAAATATGAAGACGAAAAAAGTAATTCAGAATTCCGTTTATTAATAATGGAATATGGCGGAATAGAATTGAGAAAATACATAGAAAACCCAGAACAAATGACCAATAGTTTTTGGAAAAAGGCGCGAAATTTATTAGAAGGTGCTGAACTATTTGCTAAAAATGGATTAACACATCGTGATATCAAAGTGGCAAATATTCTTATGAACAATAAACACAACAGAATAATCTATATTGATTTTGGATTATCAAGAAGTGTAGAAGAACTCACAAAAGACATACTGAATGGAACTAAAAAGACATCGTTCCATTGGAGTTATCCATTTGAATATGGATTATTGTCACAAGCACATAAAATCATAAAAATGACGGATGCCGAGGCAGATAATTTGTATAGAAAAATATTGAGGAGAGTTATAATTGATGAAACTACAGAAGAATACAAGAATGTGAATACAACATTCGCACTATTAGAAAACCGACTGTCACCATTTAATAAATCAAAAGTGGAAACAATGATTTATGACTCTATTGATTCAATGCGTCAATTTGAAACTGCCGAAGAATGTGTGAAAACAACGGTGAAAACAATTGATATGTTTTCATTGGGACTGGCACTGAATGAAACACTGAACGCATATTATGATGCGGGCAAAATTACAAATGAATTTTATAAGGAAATGCACAAATTATTTGCGAAAATGACGAATTTTAATATGAAAGAACGCATCGGAAATTACAGTGAATTAATTGTGTTGTATGATAAAATAATTAGGACTTTCAATAAAGTAAATAAACTTACAAAAACAAGGAAACAATAAGTTCAGTGTATGTGGAACTCGCGTTTTTACAAAACTTATATTTTGTAAAAAATGAACAGAAAATTGATTTGGAGAAGTGTCAAACTAGTCTCTGTAAAATAAATATACAAACCAATAAAATGTCAAATTTTTACGCAGTCAAAAAAGGAATCACTACAGGAATATATGAATCTTGGGAAGAGTGTCGCGAACAGATAGATAATTTTAGTGGAGCACAATACAAGAAATTTAAGAGTCGTGATGAAGCACAAGAATATATGGATATAAAAGAAATTACTACAGATTTAGCATCGGCATCGGCATCAGCACCTAAATCAGAATCAACCTTATCACTCGACCAACAATACGCATTTGACCAATACAGATTAGGTTATAATGTGTTTATAACTGGTCCGGGCGGAACCGGTAAATCACATTTAATAAGATACATTCGTGACGATTTAGTTGCACGAAATCAAATACACTCTATTTGTGCATTAACCGGATGCGCAGCAGTTTTATTGGGATGTTGCGCCAAAACTATTCATTCGTGGGCAGGAATAGGAATTGCGACGGGACCCCAAGAAGAAATTATAGCAAAGGCATTAAAAAATAAACGAACCCTTTCACGATGGCGTTCAGTAAAAACACTCATTATTGATGAAGTAAGTATGATGTCTGTAAAAATATTTGAAATATTAGATAAAATTGGTAGAAATGCGCGAAAACAATATCTAATTCCATTTGGAGGAATACAAGTGATATTTATTGGCGACTTTTACCAATTGCCTCCAGTAGGTAAAATGAATGAACCCGAAACTAGACAATTCTGTTTTGAATCACCTGTGTGGGAAACTACATTCAGACGCAATTGTCATATTCAATTGCGCACATCATACCGACAAAAAGACCCTGAATACATAAAAGTATTGGAGGAAGTTCGCGCCGGAAAACTATCGGAAAAAACAATTGATATTCTTGCTGATAGATTAGGCGCAAAAATACCAGACAGTGTTATTAAACCAACTAAACTATTTCCACGAAATGCCGATGCGGATACTGTAAATCAAAATATGTATTCACAAATAAAAGAACCAGAACAACTGTATGATTCGTCCATCATAGAGAATATGTTATTTTATTCAGACACAGCAATACCAATTCCTCAAGATGTAATTAATCGTTGCTCTTTATTGACAAAAGAAGAAATAGACCAACAACTAACATTACATATGGAAAATAATCATTTGGTAAAAACAGTGAGGTTAAAAAAAGGAGCAGTTGTTATGTGTTTGGCAAATTTGGATACAGATTCGGGAATATGTAATGGTTCGCAAGGTGTAGTTGTGGATTTTGTGGCAAGCGGAACAAAACAATATCCTGTTGTTCGATTCTTAAATGGAATTACAATGAAAATTACATCTAAAGTGTATCAACATGATGATTATCCAAAATACGGTGTAGAACAAATACCACTGAGACTTGCGTGGGCATTCACAATACATAAATCACAAGGTGTAACACTAGAAATTGCCGAAATGGATATTGGATCTAAAATATTTGAATATGGACAAACATATGTAGCATTATCTAGAGTGAAAAGTTTATCCGGACTTTATTTGAAGAGTTTTAATCCAACAATGATTAGAACTAATCCAATGGTAACAGCATTTTATGAAAACATACCAGAATTAACAAAAGAACTTCTAAACAAAACAGAAGATTTGTTAGAAGTTTTTAAAAAATGTGCTGGGCGAGACAGTGATGTGAAAATAATAAAACTATAGATGGATGGATAAAATAATTATTTGCGACGGGATTTTAAACGACGAGTAAAAGAACCTCCCCACCAACTAGTAAGTTTCTTGAGATTTGCTTTTTTTTGTTCGAGTTCTTTTTTTGTTTTCTCAGTATTTTCTTTGATAGTTTCGAGTGCTTTTTTCTTTTCTTTGTCCTCATTATCTATTTTTTCTTCAAGACCACGAATTTCGTTTTTTAATTTATCAATATCTTTGCGCTGTTGTTCTGATTTAGATTCATACTTTTTGGTTTCACCAACCGCACTTTGACGAAAAAAATTAAGTCCGCCAAAGAATTTTCTACTACGACGATTTTTCTTAGTTGCCGGCATTTATTTATACATATGCGCCATATTTTATTACTCACTCACATTTTATAATAAATCCACGATACGGAACCAAACAGAATGCTGCCCCAAATACAATCCATTACAGCAATTGATAAATCATAATTTTTTAATATAGCGTGATTTGTAAAATCATAAATTCCATATGTTGCTAAACCGAGCAACATTGCTTCCCAAACAGGTCGCCTATTTTTTATTATAAAAAAATAAAGCAATAATGCGGCAAATACATAAACAACTACCGCACTCCAAATCCGGACTTGCATAGCAACTCTTTGAATACGAACCACCAATTCACCGAACATGTTTTTTGTGAAATACAAATAGATGCTATCTACTAAAATTAGTAATACAAGAATCTTAACTATGTCAAATAACATTTGCCTATATATTTAGCTGAAAATAATCGTGTATTCAATATATATATTTCATAATGCTTCTAAATGAAGAAACTTCATACATCCAAGGTGTTCATCAAACACCGATTGTTGGACAACAAGAACGAACCGATGATTTAAATAAACGTATCCGAAGTCGGCAATTTCCGGATTTTCCATTGGAACCACAATATGATTTTCGTCCTGTATCTACAAAATATCAAACATATTCTAAACCATCTCTATCGCACAAACCTCCCACACAAGTTTATATGGAACACAATGTGTCAATGAATTTTAATCCCGGAACGCGAAATGGTCCTTGGAAGACTTATGCAACAAATATCGATACAGAAAGTGTATTGAGAAATTATGCTTTCGGTGTGAATCCCACTGAACGAATGCCAATTAAAACAGCAATTCAAAGTTTATATGTGCCAAATACAACAAGTGATTTGTATAATGATGGTGCAACAGTGGTGCAGAGACCATCAGAACAACCATATGAATTATTATTCGCAAAACCAGTATTTGAGAGTGCTAATAAACGGTGGAACGTCCAATCAAAAATTGGTGCTGACCGTTTCAATAATAGCACGCGCACTCAATTGAAACAGAAGATGTAATTTTCACATAAAATGTATGATTTATTATATAGTGTTTGATATAGTAAATGTTTGCAATGCCTGAATTTGAGAATGCTAGTTTATTTTATTTATTGTTTATTTTATCTCTATTGGTTTTGATAAATTATTTCTTTAGGGCAATAGAGAAAACAACAACACAAGAAGGTTTTACACAAATGCAAAAATTCATATTGAAAAGAGACAATGATTCCTATGATGATTTTTACGCCCATATTTATGATGAAATCCATTTACCAGAAGAACGATGTAGTAAAGAAATTAAACTTATTGCCAATTCCACAGGAGCAGATGATACAAGTGTATTTCTAGATGTGGGCAGTGGAACCGGCGAAACACTAAAAGTCCTTGACACAAATGGATTTCGTTGTTTTGGAATCGAAAAATCACAAGCAATGATAGAGAAAGCAACCGAAAAGTGTGGAAAACATATAGGAATCAAAGCAGGCGATGTTTTGGACGCAATGAATTATGATAGATATACATTTTCACACATCTTATGTCTCTATCATACCATCTATGAAATCCAGAATAAATCAAAATTTTTTCAAAACTGCCGATATTGGTTAAAAAATGGTGGTGTTCTTGCTATTCATTTAGTTAATAAAAAAAAATTCAATACAGTAATTCCTGTAGGAACACCATTGATGATAGATAATCCGCAAAAATATGCCGACAAACGCATTACAAAAACAAAGGTTGATTTTATTGATTTTGAATATGATTCCAAATACGATATAAATGAAGGACCCATTTCGACATTTATGGAGAAATTCATAGATTCAAAAACAAAAAAAGTGCGACAAAATGAGCGACAACTGTTTATGGAGTCGGAAGATGAGATATTAAAGATGGCAACAAATGCGGGATTTACGCTACACGGAAAAATAAATATGGAACCAGTAATACACGATGAATTTCAGAATATTTATTTGTTGGTATAAAGTTTATATGTATATATTAAAAGCATACACATACACTATGTCTTGTAAAAACTATACTTATGAAAATGGATTTAGGTTAATTTATGAAAAGGCACCACTTGGCACAAAACAAATATCAATTAATGTATTTTGCGATGTCGGAAGTATTCACGAAACAGATGATATGAGAGGCGCATCACATTTTATAGAGCATATGTGTTTTAAAGGAACACATAAGATTCCAAATACTCATACACTGAGTCTTGTGTTTGACAAATCGGGTGCTTTTCTAAATGCCTTCACCGACCGTCGTTACACTTGTTATTATGTAACAGGATTATCTGAACATATGTATGAATACATCAATACACTTGGAGATATGTTGCTAAATTCGGTTTTTAACAAAACAGAATATGACAAAGAACACGATGTAGTTCGCGAAGAAATGACAAAAGATGCCGATGACGCAGAAATTACAGTTTTAGAAAATGCCGATAAAATATTATATTCTGGTTCTTCTTTTGCGAATCCTGTGGATCTTTTAAAATACCACAAAGGTCCAAATACTCTGAAACACACTGATGTATTGAATTTTTATAATCAGTATTATGTGCCATCAAGATTGATACTAAGTATATGTAGCACAAAATCTTTTGCTGAGATTAAAAAATGTGTAGATGCTAGTATATTTGTAAAATCGCGGAAAACATCAATAACGCAAATTCCTCCATTGATACTCAGAATAACTCCACAAACAGATGTTGAATATAGCATTGTGAGACAAACAGGAATAACACCCGCACATATATGTATTGGATTTCGCACGTGTGAAATTACTAATCCCGACAAATACTGTTTGAAAGTATTAAAAAATGTGCTGGGCGAGACAATGAATGCGCGTTTGTTTTTTGTGTTGCGCGAAGAAAATGGATTATCATATACATCGAGTGCGATGTGTGATTACTTTGAACACATTGGTGATTTCAAAATGTATGCGGAGTGTGATACAAAAAAGGTATTTAGAAATGGAAATAAATTGGGTGTTTTTCCTCTTTTGATGCGACTGATAGAGGATTTAGTAAAAAAAGGAATAGAACCAGAAGAATTAAATATAGTGAAAAAATATTTGAGAGGCAAGATGGAAATGAAATCGGAAGATTGCGATGTAATTTCGAGACACAATGGAAAAACAGCATTATTTGGACTAGATAGGATGCAGTATCACACTATTTATACAAAATGTATTGAACCATTAACAAAATCCAAAGTTGATGAATGTATTCGGAAATATTTTAGACGAGACAGAATGACGGTGTCTATAATTTCTAGTAGTCTAGAAATAACAAAGAGAGAGAAATATGAGAAAATAGTGAATTTCTGCAAAATGGACTGAAATAAATAGGATGATTATACAAAGGAATGAATCAAGAGTGGTTTTTTTATTTCATCATAATTGCTATTGTTTTTATGTGTGGTTATGTGTATTTTGATAAATCAGATTTCGAGTTAAAATGCATAGTAAGCACAACTGATGGCAATAAATATTGTGTGAGAGAGACATCAAAAATAAAGGAATCTGCTGAATTGTTGGCAAAGGTGACGCAGAAATGTAAAAAACTGGTTGAATATGTAGGGAATAAACATCCAGACAATGATTATGTGCAGCGATTGGTGAAGGGATTTAATCCGCAAAAAGTGATGGAGGCATTGCCGACGAGTGAATACACATCATACAGTCAAAATAAGGGTGAGAAGATAGCATTTTGTTTAAACAAAGAAAAAGGCGGCGTAGATTTGATAGATGAACATACACTTACATTTGTTGCGATACACGAATTAAGTCACGTGGGAACCAAGTCATTTGGACATAAGAGTGAATTTTGGGAGAATTTTAAATTTTTATTGGGCGAGGCAAAAGATGCTGGTATTCACGAACCACGGGACTACAAGAAAAAACCACAGAGATATTGTGGAATGGATATTAGAGATAATCCGATATTCGATTTATAAATATTCATAAAGTAATATGTATTATTGTTAGACCCATAATATATATTTAATGAAAACTCGCGTGAGACGTGTAAAACATAAAACAAAAAAATATAGAAAACACAGAAAAACTGTAAAAATGTATGGTGGAAATCCTACTGTAATTACTAATTTAGACAGTCTAGAAGACCCAACTCAATACTCTCAAATTTATATTGGTGTGGGAACTAAATGGCATAATCATTCATACAGTGGAAGTTATGGTGAGTCATACACAATTGGTTTATCACAACTGATTCCATCTTTCTTACATAGAGGATTTGGAAAATCCTTGATTTTGCTAATTGATGAATTCACAACAGAAGAATTAGAAGAGACACAGAGGAAAATTACAGGTCTAAACGATAGAGAATACAATTTTGACATATTCATTGTTAATAGTTTGTTTGACGCACCACTCGCAACACAATTGACTAAGTATTTAAAAAAAAAATCTTCTCTCACACAAGATAATTTGTGGATATGTAATTTTGTGAAATTCTATAATTCTTCTAATTTGTTGGAGAAAACCAATAGAGACAGTGTTGCTTCTCTATTTGACTCTATTGCGAGTGACCCACAATTCACAAACTGTGTGTATTCTTGGATAACACAAACTAAATTTTTGATAAAACATAGAGAAATATATCTGTTGGGAATAAAAACTATTAGACAAATTGTTGATAGTCCAAAATACTCTCTATTGGATTTTGTCGGATAGAGGTTTATGAAATCTAAAAATTGGATACATTGTGTTTTCCTTACGCAAGAGTTCTCGTTTTACATTATTTGCTAAAGAAAATTCATCAACTGCGCGTTTAACGTCTCCCATCCAATAGTCATCTCCTAACATTTGACCTCCTACACGGATTTTGCGCCACCAAAAAGATAAATCTTGTCTAACAGCATCATAACTGTGATCGGCATCTACAAATACACAGTCTAAACTGCCATCAGGAATTTGTGAATCAGTTACATCCAAACTATTAACTCTATGCCACACATATTTAGAAGACCACGGTTCTAGTTCCTTATTTATTTAATCGTGTAATTCATCAAACGGTTTTGCGTCAGGATTCTTTGTTTCACATTTAGAAATTATTTCCGAAAATCCATCGTTGGGATAATACTTCATAGGGTCAATTAAATGCAAACAATCAATATCATTGTTTTTCAGAATAAATTTTGCGTGCGTTCCATATCCAATCCCAACTTCAGCAATATTTTTGTAATTATTTTCCTGTATTACAGCACTAAATACACCATAGTATGAAAGTCCCCAACCACCTGTTTGAGAATCATTCATAATAACACTTTCTCTGTAGTGAGTTTCTAATTTCATTATTTACAAATAATGAAACAATTCTATAAATCCATTTTGTTCTAAATATAACAAACTGCTGGTGGTGTTTCCCATTCACAATAAGGAATTGCTTTAGAAGTTGAACGGTCGAGACTTAACAAAATTTCTAATGCTTTTAATCGTCTCTCTATCGGGTCCTTTATGACAAGGACATCTTTGCGTCTTGACAAATTTTTCCATCGCCATTCAAACTGTAATGCTGCTTGCCAAGTAGGAAAATTGGCAACATAACAAATGCGTCGCCAATGTGATCCATTATCAACTTGTGTTCCAGTAGCGTGAGCACCTCCGGTAATTTCTTTATTGTGTTGTCGCAAACGTCTCTCTAAATCTACAGTAGCACCAATATAGGTCTTTTGTCCGGGTGTGCCTTTCATATCACATTCATCCAACGCCAAAAAATACACATAGAAGTTGTTCATATATATGTTCTATTTGTATATTTCAAATATATAGAAGTTGCCTAATGTCATACAAAGTATGGGTCCTAAATAATAATGCAATAGAGAATGTATTCATATTTGGCAAGAAAGATACAGCACTCAGTGAAGATGATAGAGATATGATGATGGAATTTGGCATTTCTGAAAATGATGATATCATCATTGAATCACCCGTGCAAATTCATAAAGATGATTCTATTATGCAGATTAAAAAAAAAATTCTTAATGAATTTGGAAAAGAATCGGGAGTGACTTATCACGAAATGTATTTATTTGCCTACACAGAAAAATTCATAGACCCGTATGCGATTTTTTATGATATGGTTCCGAAAAACACGAATTATTTAACACGCAGTGTTTTTACACAATTGTTACAAAATCTCTTGGATGATTTTGAACCAGTTGATGAAAACAAGGATATTTTTACCTATGAAGATTTCTTGGTCTCTATCGGACATCCTCAAAAACGTAATGTGCCAATTGGTTTAGGAATGCTTCAAACAAGTGATTATCTGTTTTCACCCAATCCATTCTGTAATACAGAATTCTCGCCGAGAGAAGTCGTCCATACAGATAATGTTTTGCTTTTTAGTCACGGCAAAATAGTTGATGGCAACATTTTTGTTTGTCTTGCTGGCGATGTATTTTCATCCAATCAGGAAAAATCGGAATTCTTTGCTAAAACATATTATCCACTTTTAGCATCAAAATCCATTTTTGATATAGATGCTCTATTGGACAAACATACACAACTCGTTCTTGAAACAGTGAAAATGATGGACCGTCGCCATTTTAACTCCTACCAAATTGTAGATATGTTCTATGATATTTATGATAGAAGTTCGAAAGAAAATACAAAAGACCAATTGGAATACACGGCAAATGGTGTGCAGAAATTCAGAATTGCCATTAAACCATCATATTCATTCATAATGCCATTGGAAATCATATTTAAAAACCTACACGCAACAGCAAAATACAAATATATGAAACTGAATTTGGGAATCCGTCGTGAAAACATATATCGACTCTATAGTAACAAAATTTCAAAAACAGGTAGAAAAATGCCTGCTCTGAAACCGGAAAAGATAAATTCTCTATCGAAGAATACAGGAAAACAGAGACAACTATCTATCTACGTTGATGAACAAGACTTATACATTGATATTGAGAATGATGGTGTAGTAACTGTTTCTTGGGAAGGCAAACCAAAAGAAGAAACAAAACCCAATTTGAAAATCAGAGAGATAGAGGAAATACTGATTCGTGATGTAAATCCTCTATTAGAAAGTCTAAATGGTTGTTTGCAAAACAGTGGTTATGAAATTCCTCTGATTCAATCAATTGATGATTCAAATATAGAAATTCAATCAATGGATTATATTGCCTCTATTGTCTTGAACAAAAAAAGCAAATCAAAGAAGATTGAATTGAAACGCGACATTGGGTGTTTGTATTCTCTGTTTGACATTGTGTCCGATTTTGATGAAAATCAAAATGCCAAACTGCGTTTTAAACGTGTCAATAATTATCGTGAAATGGACCAACAAACATTATTGATTACTGAAACATTTAATAAAAAAGGTCGTGAATCTGATGTATTAGAAGCACTGATGCTGAACCACGATATGACTATCGATGAAGCAGGCGCACGCATCGCACAATATCTGAAAAATGCCGAATACACTGCTGTTGATGGCAATACAATAGAGATTGTAGATAATCCGGGGTTTCCTATTGAAATAAATATACAAAAAGATTCCAAACTAGTAAGTAAGAGTGAATTGAAATTCATTGTGAGAGAAATATCCAGTTTGGGATACATAGAATCTCTATCGGTGTATTTTGAAAGTATGATGAGACTCATACAAGATATTCAGATTCCGGGAATGACCAAGGAAGAAATTAAAGGAAAATGCAAACCTGTAAGAAAAGAAGATGTGCTGGTAGAAGATGAAATCATAATAAAACCTCTTGTAGAAAGAGAACGCGCAGCAGCATTCGATTTTAGTCAATCATCACCTGTAGTGCAATATTTTGAAGAAGACATGCAACCTACTGTTGCGAGCACTTATTCTAATATAGAAGACCTTATGAAGGCATCTGAAGAATCAAAGGAAGACTACATATTAAAGTCAGACAGCAGTGATCTAGACTTGACTGGTATAGAACAAGAAGGTGATGAAGACCTAGACTTGACTGGTATAGAACAAGAAGGCAATGAAGAGAGCAGTGACCTAGACTTGACTGGTGTAGAACAAGAAGACGAAGAAGGCATCCAAGGCGGAGCACCCGCAAAAGCATCTTCCAGCGATGAATCAATAGAGGACTTATATGTTGTTAAGAATAAAGAACGCGCAAAAAATACAAATCCATTTTTGATGGAATTACAAAGAAAAGACCCTGCTGTAATATTACAAGGCAAAGATGGTCGCAGCAATATTTATTCGCGGTCGTGTCAATCATATAGACAACCGGTTGTATTAACAGCAGAAGAAAAGGCGCGAATCGACCGCAAATCACCGGGTTCATATACAAAGGCAATGAAATATGGTAGTAGTCCAGAAAATCAAAACTATTATATTTGCCCCCGCTATTGGTGTTTTAAAACAAATACAAGTGTATCAGATCCAAAAGATTGTGACAAAGACTATTTGTTTGAATTTAAAAACCACGCAAATCCGATAGAGCACGAAGATGCTGCCGGAAATTATATAAATCACTATCCGGGATTTATTAAAAAACAAGGATTCAAACATTGTATGCCGTGTTGTTTTGCGAGTGAGTGGGATACTTGGAAAAAAGATGCCAATAACAAATGGAAAAATCAGAACAAAACAGTGAGATGGGAAAATGGCAAAAAATTTACACGAACAGGTAAAGGAGATTGGATTGAACAAAATGTAACTGATAAAGAACGAGTAGATGAAACAGGAACAATATGGACAAAAAACAAGACAACTGGTGAATGGGTTGTAAATGAGAATGAAAAGGAACGTCCCCGTAATGCGGAAAAATGCGAAGGCGATGAAGACACTGACGAAACAGAAATAGAAATGGAAAAGATAGAGGAATTAACATCTGTATTTATAGGAAAAACACCAATTCTTAATCCAGACACGAAAAAGGTTCCCGCGGGGAAAATAGCATTTTTACAATATGCCGTCCAACATTTTCTAAATGTTGATTACACAAATAAATACACGACCATTAATAATGCAACCCAACTAAATGACAATGTGAAAATATTTGTGAGATATGGAATTGGACAAGGAACACATAGCACACTATTGGAATGTATTGCGGATTTATTGGGAACACCCGCGAGTCAAATTGGCAAACAACTTGCTGATGCTGTAAGTCTTGATGATTTTGTGAGATTTGGAAACGCAAGTTTCACAGCAGTGTTCAGACCTCCAACGATAGAGATTGGTGATGAAAATACTATTGTAGATAACAACAATGATGTTTGGACAAAAGATGAAACCGGCAAATGGAAAAATCCAAAATTAGCATATCCATCCAAAATTATTTCTATGAAAATAAATCCTGACAATTATTCAAATACAGAATTATACAAAACAATGAAATCTCTATCGGAAGAGTCTGAAGAACTCTTCTGGGAATCTTTTGCGGCATATGAAATCTACAAACTGTATTTGATGAATCCCACCAGCATTGTGGATTACACCTATATATGGGATTTAATATCAATGCCAAATACCAAACTGTTTGAGAAAGGATTAAATATAGTGATAATGGAACTGCCCCGCAAAGACATAACAGATAGCATAGACCTAATTTGTCCTACAAATACCTATAGCAAAACAAAGTTCGATATAAATAAGAACACAGTGTTTCTGATAAAAACCACATTTATGTTTGATGATAAATTGCATTTTGAACCAGTATATTTGTTTGATGAGACTACTAAAAAAATAACGCGAACATTTGCGAAAACAACAAATAATCTTAAACCAATTATTAGAATGTTAAATAAGACATTAAATAACTATTGTCTTCCCAAACAATCGATGCCGGATGTATATGAATATAAACAACCAATCTTGTTGGACGAATTAAAAACTATTCTTAAAGAACTATCATACAGTATTGTGTGTCAAGTATTGAATTATCAAGGCAAAACAATCGCATTACAAGTGAAAAATCCCAAAACAAATAAACAAATCTGTGTTCCTTGTAATCCGTCAGCACCCCTTGTTGGAATAGAGAAAAAATATATGGACAATGAAGAGTTGTGGAAAGATTATGAAACAACGCGAAATGAACTGGAAATGTTGTATGCGGCATCAGGACAAAAGATTCCGTGTAATCCAATGCTAAAAATGATAGAGGACAAGATGATGATTATAGGAATATTGACTTGGACGAATCAATTGGTGCCTATTAATCCACCTGTAGGAAATATTCAGGGTGATGGTCTGAAATCAATGCCGACCGATAGACACGCAGCATACACAGATGTAACACTGACCCGCACCACCGAAGGAAACGCGAAACGACTCGAGATAATAAGAAACGCAAAATTAGAAAATCAGATGTATTCTTTATTTAGAGCAACAATTAAATCTCTATTGGCAAAACCTGAAAATTACAAACACCGTGATTATTTAATAATAGAGACAAAAACAGTGAGACCCAGAAAGGAAAACATCCAGAACATTGTAAAACGATTGGTAAAACTAACTCGCGGAATAATGGTGTTTGAAGATTTTGATGAAAATACCCGCGAATCTCTTGGAAAAATGAATGATATGTTATACACTTGTAAGAAGGACGATAGAGGCAGAACCAAATCCGCATTATTCAGTGATGGATGTAAATTAATAATGCCACAGAATAATTTATTAGTCCCAACGAGAGATAATCGTCTTCTCTATTATTATCGGATAGCAGATGAGTTGTTGCGTTTTAGACAATACAGTAATTTTATATTGAACTCGAAACAAATATTAAACACAGGTAATACAGAATACAAAGTGAATAATGATGAATTCATTGTGTTGGAATCGTCATTGACAAGCAATTATTATGAGAACCAACCGGAGTTTGTAGTAAATAAATATATGTCTGGAGAGATTCCATTTGAATTGGCAACTGCTGAAAAGAAAATCACTGAACCGAATACAATTTCTCTTGAAGTTCAGCGCGAAGGTGAATCAGTATCAAACATAGATTTATTACACAATTGTATTGATGACGCAATTGATTTAATTGGTGATCCCAATGTGATTTTTTGGATAAAGGATGTATTCAAAGTAAAGAAAGGCAATAAATATGAAATCAAATTCAAACCAACACCTGAATGTTCATTTGGACCTATATTAAAAATATTGAAAGAAACCAGTAATATGGATTTTAATAATACAGATGATGTTCGTGATGTGCTGTGGAATTCTTATAGAGAACTATTTGATGGCGGTGATGAAGAAGTAATTCTGAGCAAAATAGTAAAAATAATGAAGGAAAAACAAGGTAAATATGCAATGATGGCACATATTGATAGTGTTGAAAAGTTTGAAACACTAGTTAGGAGCAGTGAATATTTTATGACAACATTGGATTTGTATGTGGTGGCGCAGAAAATGAAATTGCCAATCATATTATTCACAAACAACAATAGAGAAAATACAGTGAATTCATTAGAAGACTTGGGATTTGAAAATGGCAATTGGTTAATAATGGGAAAACAATCAGATAAAAGTGCGGAGAACAAATTTTATTTTGTGAGGGCACAAAAGAAAATCAATTATAAAACAACACCTGTGGCAATACCAGCACACACAATGGTGTATAAATCATTTGCTTTTTCTGAATTAAATTCTATGAGAGAACGAATACAGAGTGCGTTTCAAAAAGGTGATTGGGGAAATAATATGATAACAATTGAGGAATTTCTAGACACACAGGAATAATCTATTTCTTGACAATTTGAAGCAGTTTATTATAACTTTCGGGACTAACAGAGTTACAAACTGAATGTAGTTCTCCGATTCGCAATGAGCATCCGTTTGACTGAGTGCATAAATATATACATTCCTCAACTTCCTTTGCCCATATTATGTATTTTAAATTGATGTATTTGTTATCATCAGTTTTTATGTATAATTTTTTTTTATTATTTTCCATTTCTATATAGAAAATAATAGACAAATATCTATATTTCGATGGCGAAATTACCCTCGGCACATAAAAGGAATATTTCTTAATATTTATTTGTTTTTTTTCTGAATAGGACCAGTTTGTAAAACAACAACAACTTCTTCTTCACTTTCGTCATCATCGTCATCATCATTAATATTGTCATAATCTGTGTCATTTACAGACTCGGATTCATTATAATAGTCTTGTGTCAATAAACGTGCCGACGATGACACCCAATTGAGTGTATTATTAGAAAGTGATAACATTCTGTAAAAAAACTGGTGCATAGTTGCCTGAGCAACATTATTATCTTCAAATGGTGTGAAAGTTTTGTCTAGAAATCTGTAGTATCCAAGAATATTATTGTGTAGATATAAATAAGAATTATTCTTATTGAAAAGTAGTCCCTCTATCGATGACAAAACCCAATCACTCTTGGAACCAAAATTTTTCTTGTCACACACAGGACCTGTATTAAGAATCATTGGTGAAATGTTGCCCTTTACTTTTAATTTCAGTCCAGACGGATTTTTATTATAGACTCTATTATAACCATCTAGTTCCCATTCACACAACACCTGTATGAAACAATATGTGCTAGTTAGCCAGTTGGAATTCTGAAAAATCAGAACAAAATTATCAGGAGAAAACACGATTTGCATCGAGCAATATATAATTTACTACTTGTATGTAATTAATAAATTATATTATATGTTGTATCTATATATTTTTACTAAAACAATTTATTATGGTTTATGAATCTCTATCGTCTTCCTCTTCCTCTTCCTCTTCTTCTATTTTTGATTCTTCCTCTTCTTCTTCTTCCTCTTCTATTTTTGGTTCTTCTTCTTCTTCTTCTTCAGAATCACTAGTTATTAAATTAGGATACTGAATGATTGAGGAATTAAAAACATAGGTGACATTTTTAATGGGACCGATAGAGACAGAGAACATATTATTAGTATCGTGTTTGTATTTTTGAATAATTTCAAATACAGACATTTTTCGCAATTCGTAGAAAGCACCTTCTGTAAAATCATTATAATTAAGATGTCGGTCATCAAAAGCAGTTGAAGAATCAGGACGATAATATTTTTTTCCAAAATAAGGATTAAATAATGAAAAACAACAGAGAGCGTGTCGCAACTTTTCTTCATAGACAGAACATTTCAGAAGTTTCATTTTGTAATATAATTTCAAATAGGGACGAAAAATAGCATATAGCACTTTTGATGGAAAATTCGGATGAACATTTACTTGCATAAAAGGATTACTATACAACTGTAATAAACTGATTATATCCATTATAACATCAGGACTCACTGTGGATTCCTTTGATAAATAAGAGTCAATTGCCATATCACACAATAAAACACGATTTCTGTTTTTAAAAACAGGGATTGAGAAATTACACTGGAAAAAATAATACAGAATTGGTCGCATCTTTATTTTTAAATCCCACATTTTGACAAATATATTAATAATATGGTGTCTTTTGAATTCTAGATTAGTGTAGGGATTTTTTGGCATAACTGGCGAAGGCAACATAAAATGTTGATTAGTCAATGAAGTATGAATTATATTAATCAAGTCATTGATATTGAATTTATAAATACACTTGTTATGTAGCAATCGCACAATTTTGCGAGGGTCAATAGACGAAAATGGAACCATACACAAGTCTTCATCAGAGTCATATACTTTGTATCGACGCATTTTACACAGAATTACAAAACGTAACAAGATGTGATAGAGGCGTTGAACTTTATTAAAATCATCAACACTTTTTTGAGTAAGCATTCCGAATTTTACATATTTCATACGAATGAAAAAAAGAGGTTCAGACACTTTGGGTGATAATGAATCATCTTCATCTTGATAAATGTATTGTAAAAAAATATATTTGACTTTATCAAATCCGGCAAACTGCGAACCGATTGTTTTTGCGTAATCATAATTTACGCCCATTTTTTCACTAATTGTGTCAAATATGTTATTATTGTTTTCTATTTGCATTTTGTAAATTAACACTACTATAATTTACAAAAGATTTCTATCTATATTATTTTATTTTACTCTGTATGGTTTAGAATAAATCATATCCGTCATCAGCACATACACCAGTGTCGGCAACCTTCAGATTATGAACATTATTATTCATACGGATTTTATTAGAAGCACACTCATCGACCTTTCCAATTGTGCCGAATAATTCTTCAATGCGGTCATTGACATCTTTGCGGTCAATGTCGCGTTCATCCATATTCATTACAGCATCCATATCTAAAAACAGACGGAAAGCATTAGTTCCATAATATCCTTGTTGCCCACACATTACATTTGCTGAAACGCCGCGCATCTGGTCGAACTCACCGTGCCTACTTGCTTGTAGGAACATTTCAGTGTGCATCTCGTAGGTGCTCTTTGATATAGGTCCAATGTCGTCATTTAGAATACCAGAGCGATAAATTGGAACCAAATCTTTGGAAACAGTCATACGGTCACACAAGATGCTTAAGTGATGATAATTAACATAGGCATCACTTGCCTCCATCACATCAACAATTTCGTTCAATATATTTTGGCGTGCTGCTTCTATTCCTAGAATATTATACATCTCGCGAATATCATTACTGTATGTGCGAGTGTAATCAATGAAATCAATGGCAAAGATATCCATTAAATTAGAACCAGTTGTATCAAGAACCCACGCCTCTTTGCGCAAATATTTACCATCTTCCTTAACAACCATATCCTTTACAATTCGTGGATTCACATTTGTGATGCGATTAACACCTCTCAATACAATATTATTAAGAATGGTGTCTTGAAAATTCTTCAAAAGATAAATTTCATCTGTTTGGTCAAGAGACTCCAAATAAACATTGGACATCTTTTTCTTGCCGCGATTGAACATAGATGAATTAAGACGAATGCGGAACACCAAATTGCTAGAATTCATATCAGAATAGATACAACTAACTTCTGAACCGTGCACTGATGTGACCGCATAGTGAATATCATCCATTGTAATATTTTTCTCTAATAAAGACTCGGCATCTATTTCAATGCGAATAATCCATTTTGAACGAGGTTGTTGGACTGAGTAATTATCATTACACTCAATTGCCATTTGGTCAAACAGGTAGAATTGGTCAATCAATATTTGGTCACTATGAATTTTAGTAGCGTGGTCATTCGGGTCAAAACAGATTTCAACTGACTTGACAACATCAATAAGTTTAGTGTGTTGAAGCATATTACAATAATTGGTTGCCTTGTCCTTGTCGTGCTGGTCTTGAGGGCGCAAAAAGATAGTGACTGAAGGTTTATCAGGATTACGAGTAAGACGCAATAATTCCTCAATTCTGGGCACACCTCGTGTCACATTTGATTTAGAGGCCACACCTGCCAAATGAAACGTATTTAATGTATTATGAACATACACACCATAATCAGTAAGGAAAGTTTGGTTTTGCGGAACAGTAAAATCATAAACAAACTCTGTTTGGTCCGGCATCCAGACATCAATTTCAACAATTTCATCCCAAACTATATCTGAATTTGCTGCCTGCTTAAGAATTTGTAATTCATCAGAAATAGATGATACCTTTGCCGAAGACTCAAACTCAGCAATATACTTTTGGAGAGTGCGTCTTCCAATAGACATCTCTGGGTTTCTTGCCCATCTTCCGTAAATTATTGACTGATCTAACTCAAGAGTTTTACCACAGTGAGCAATAATATCTCCAAGACCATTAATCTTGTCATTTTCGTCAGAAACATTATAAATATCATCGCGATTCAAATATTCAACCAGTGTGTTCAATGCAACAATTTTTGTTTCGAGCAAACTGCCAATATTTGTCTTGTATGATTCGGCATACTTTGCCGAGATGGACAAGTGGTGTAACTCATTGCCTCGTGTTTGAGTTGTATGAATAGAACCAAATATACCGAAATAATTAATAAGCAACGCAATATCCTTCACCAATTGAAGACTGAGACTACACGCTCTAATCATATGATGTTTCTCATCACATTGAATATTGCCATCGCTATCAATATATGCCTGAATTAATCGCGCTTTAAAAGTTTCGGGGGCAATAAACGCAAAATCAGGAACACACTTATTAAATGAACCGTTTCCACAAGAGATTTTAAGGAAGTCAGCAAGTTCTTTACAAGTGAATTTAATATCAACTGATTTTCCATATTCGCCGTCTTTTTCATAAATACGGCACTCTTTGCCGAATCTTGAAGCAAACTTAATAGTATTCTGTATGAACACAGTTGAAATATTAGTAATACAGATGGTATTATAATTAATTGACCCCTCTGCTAAATAAGCACCAATAAACCATCCAAATAATTCATCCAATACAAATGATTTATCAGATATTTGAACAGTTTCAATAATGAAAGCATTGGAAATATTTTTAGAAACAGGAATTCGCATTCCGACTTTCATATCTTTGCCAACAATAGGTTTAACTTTATTATCTTGTCTAACAAGATGCGAATGACTTGTTGTGGTTTCGACTGTTCTGCCACTTTTGGTTTTAACACGCATTAGTTCTCCATTTACAGGATGGCGACTTATGTGTGAAATCTTGGACCATTTGGCAGTTTCATTTTCAGCAACAGACATCACATAGTATTCAGTATTAGACATTCCAAGAATAGTTTCCACACTATTTTCGTGACCAGTATTAAAAGTGTGTGTAGGATTTTCATCAATAATTTGGTCACATAAATCACCAATTTTGGTAGAAACCATAACGACAGATGAACCATCGCACACTTTCATAATTTTAACACATTCATTGCGAGTAAGCGACATCTGTGTTGTCGGTTCGCCAATACTTTGTCCAGCAATAACGCCAACCATTTCGCCGGGACTAACAATAGATTTGTTATAATTAAGTTGGACGCTTTCCAACAGAATCTCGATTGCTTTACGATTAAATCGTTTGTTAATCAAGAGATCTTTGGGAGACAGATAATAATAATAGAGAACTTCAAACAGTTTGGTAGGTTTGCAGAAACTGGACAAATTCAATGTCTCGTATTTTGCCTCAATCATCTGGAATGCCTCAAATGGAGTAATATCAACAGTGCTATTAGAATTAAGACCAAGTTGTCCCTGAACATTGAGAATCAAATGGTAGAAAGCAACAGGTGTCTTAACACTGTCTTCATTTTTGTATTTGAACACATTGGAAACCAATTGGTCACGAGTATCCAACATATAATCAATGTATTTCTTGCAAAATGAGCGCGCCTCGTCGCGTTGTCTGCGAGCACGAGTTGCCGCACCTTTAGTATAGATTTGCATAAGGTCGTGTTCGCCTTCAGTAAGACCAGCGATGTCATAATGCATATAGATGTCTTCCACAGACATATTGACAATAGGGATGGACTGATTTTCAATACGAGTTGGGTCGGCGCTATCTTCTCCATAAGAGAATTGGACAATTTTTCCCATATTATTGCGAACAGTCATATCATATTCTACCTTCAAATCCTCGAGACCCTTAACAAGACGGCGCTGAATATACCCGGTTTGGGACGTTTTCACAGCTGTGTCAATGAGACCCATACGACCGCCCATAGCGTGGAAGAATAATTCAGGAGCGGTGAGACCGGAAATATAGGAATTCTCTACAAATCCGCGCGCACTTGGTGAGTCATCATATTTGGAAAAGTGTGGTAGAGTTCTGCTATCAAATCCGTAAGGAACGCGTTTGCCATCAACACTTTGTTGTCCAAGACAAGAAATCATTTGTGAGATATTGACCATATTGCCTTTAGAACCGGAAGCAACCATAATAAGGAAACGATTGGTTGCACTAAGACTCTTTTTGGCGATGGCACCGGTTTGGTCGGTTGCTTTATTTAAAATACTCTTGACCTGATTTTCATACTCAGTGGCATTGTTGTTGCCGGTTTTATTTTCAAAAACACCAAGATGCATTTTGTCGGTTAATTGCTGGACCTCAGATTTTTTGGCAGCAATAACTTGTAAAATTTCCTCAGTAGTTTTTCTGTCGGAAATCAAATCACTAACACCGACACTGTATGCGCTGGTCTTCATATATTCGGTGATAACTTGTTGTAAATCATCAATATAATCGGAGCACGCCATATGTCCAAAATCATTACAGATGCGATTGAGAACACTTTTAACAGTAGAAGCAATCATTTGACCGCGACTGTATTTGCCATTATGTATTTCGAGAACATTATTGGAGGTGGCGTAGTCATCAACTTTATCATCATATTGTTTAGTTTTAGTTTTTAATGTGAGGGGAGGGGTTATTTGTGAGAGTATATCAAAATTTGTAATTTTATCCTTACCGGCAAATTTAGAAACATCAACACGAGAATATCCCATCAAGATGTTCATTGCTTCTCTGGGTGAGAATTCTACATTTGGTCGAGTGAATCGGTAGGTTCCCAACATAGAATCTTGATAGATTCCAATAAGGGGCGAATTGCTCGAAGGACTAATAATTTGGTAAGGAATTGCTGCCAAATGTCTGAGTTCAGTCTCAGACAGGACATTTTGTGGTAAATGCATATTCATTTCGTCGCCGTCGAACGATGTATTCCGTAGCATTTCTGCAACGGTCGGACTGTATCTTAAGCAAACTCTAGATGGTTAGTCTGTCATTGTTTACCAACACCCGTTCAGTCTCTGAATGCCTTCCATACTCTTACCATAATGAGGTTAGGAAGTGACACTGCGGATTACCCAATCCTCCACATTATTACTATACCCGAGTTCTATCTCGGCCATCTGTGTGTTTCCAACACAGACTTAGTAGTGGTTCTTCTATTTATTAGATAGAATAGGCTCTAAGGGACTCCCCGCAACAAGGTGTTTTGCAAATAAATTTATATATTTTTCTGGCATTTCTATATTATTTTCTCTATGGTATGTTATCAATTTATTAAGATGTGTTTCTATTTGTGATGATACTATTTTATTATTTTTTTTTAAATTTTCTGTAGGTGATAATGCTGTTGTGTTTCTCCAATTAAACGCAATTTGTTGTTCATTTTCATCATTTAGGTTAAATTTGGACAGAGGAATAACATGGTCAATATGCCAGTTTTTTCCACGATTATTTAAAGTATAACCCACATCATTAAATGTGAGCCATTTTACACCTTTGCACATTTTAAATGCCGACCTCTGGTCGGCATCTTTGAATGTGCTTAGGTAACTGTCACTTTGCAACTGATAAATCACCTTTTATATCCAAGAAATTGCCTTCGGCAATTTCAGGTTATATAATCGGCGTTTTAAAAGTGCAAAGGTTTAAATATTCTTCTGAATTACAACCTAGATAATCAATAGTATGTTTGTTTTTAGTTTTATTTAAACTACAATAAATTCTTGAACGAACTGTTCGTTTAAATTTTTCTAGTGGTTCATCTCGTTCGCAGTCAGCACATTTTAAACGATTGAATCTGAATCTGGTTTTTGGTTTTATTTCTCCACAATATTTGCATATTGTATTTTCTCTACCAATTCTTTCTTCCAGTTGTTCAAGTTCAAGTTCTTGTTGTTTTTTGCGCTGTGCCAAACGATTTTGTTTAAATAATGACGCATTTTCAATAAGTTTTTTACGCAATTCATCATTTGTTGCATACTTATTTCTTCGTTTTTCATTATTACATTTTTTACAAACTTTTCTATTTTTAACCAAATCACTTTTTAACACATCTATATTACAATCACTGCATGTCACAATATCATCACTTGTTTCGCAACTATTATATCTTGTTCTTGTGTATTCATTTCTGCATTCTTTGCAAACATTTTTATTTTTTACAAAATGTTCAATGCTTTTTATTCCATCACAACAGGAACAAGTTTTTAGTTTTGTATCTGCTTCCATCTTAATTTTATATTGATAATACATCTTTCTATAAACCATTTTGAATTATTATTTTTTGCCTTTATAAATTTACTTACTAGAGAGTAAAACATTTTTAATGCTCTCTTTTGCGGACCTCGACGATTTTTGATCCGCGTTGTAGGGCTTTGTCTGACCTACTTTATACCCTACATTTCTGCAGGGATTAGACTATATCTTATTCCATATCAGGTTGATTAGACCATCATTTATGAACCACTGTCGTTTAGTCGTTGAACCTTTCCCGTGCTCTATCATAACGAGTTTAGGGACTTGGCTGCGGATTATCCAATTCTTCACTTTATTACCGTTGTGTTCGTCAGTTAAACGAGTTCCCCTTGAATGTTTCCAAACAAGGGTGGTAGTGAAGACTCTAAGGAACTTCCCGTCAATTTGGCAGTGTTGCATTTAATGCCTCCGTTGGACAGCATTAAACACTAGGAGGTAACACGCTTTTAAACGCCTCCTGTTGGCGACACAAAGTTTATCGCACACATTCATCCGAAAGGTATCTCCTTTCAGCATAATTTTTGCTATGTGACACATCATACTCATTCTGTGCAAACTGGGTTGTCTGTTAAACAGAACCGGATCACCGTCCATCATATGTCTATGAACGATGTCGCCGTTTTCAAGTCGAATTGACATTCTGTCTCTGTTTCTAAGAGAAATCGTGTCTCCATTCTTCTTTTCATAATTCTTGGCACCCGGATATACATCCGGACCATTCTGAACTAACATAGTAAGGAAATCGCGATTACGGTCATTTACTACAACCGGTTTTGTTAAATTCATCGCAACCTTTTTAGGAACACCCAACTGTCTCGCAGACAAATTCGGATCACCTGTAATAACAGAACGCGCACTAAAATCCACGCGTTTTCCCATTAAATTGCCGCGAATGCGACCATTCTTACTATTAATTCTGTCTGTAATGCACTGTAATGGGCGTCCAGAACGTTGCGCCATAGGCACTGCTCCTTTCACCTTATTGTTCGCAATCATCGCCACAAAATATTGTAACACCTTCGTAAGACCATCTATGACGTGGGGTGCCGCATTGTTTTGTATGCGGTCTTCCAAGTCTTTATTAGTCTTAATAATGTGTCCATAAATATGTGTTAGGTCATCTTCACTACGCTGATTTGCATCTTGTTTTACAGAAGGTCGCACTGATGGAGGCGCAACTGGCAATACTTGACAAACCATCCAATCAGGTCTAGACCAAATAGGACTAAATCCCATAAACTGGACATCTTCATCAGATATTCTTTTGAAAATCTTAAGAACAATTTCAGCAGTAAATCTCATTGTGAATTGTGATTTACCCAAATCAAGAACAGTGCTTAATTCTTGTTCAGTCACATTTTCATCTTTTGCCAAACTGTCCCAAATAGCAATAATTGTTGCCATTTCTTCTAATTTAATCTTATCAGGTTGTTTGCATCCACAACCTAATTCAGTTGCTTCACCACATCGCCGAATTCCCGAACACTTGTTATAAACATAATCCCATCTGTCAGATGCTTTCATATTTGTAATATGTTTGTGGTCTTCTTTGCTAATAAGTAGTTTGCTGCATTTGAAACATACACATTTAAGAATAGACATAATGTCCTTTATGTGCTGAATAAAGAATACAGGACGCGCCAACTCGATATAACCAAAATATCCCGGAGTGTTGATGTGTGTTAATCCATCTGTAGGACAAATTGTTCCGTGTCCTAAAACACCCATTCGCGGGTCAAATAAACCGCCGGGAACCTCTTTATTATTGATATAGGTATCTTTTGAGACAACTTCTACTACACCCTTGCGAATTTCTTCAGGCGACATCATTCCGAACTGAATACCAATGATTCTTGCCGGATTCTTGAAATGAACGCTTGACATAGATTGTTTCGTTCCTGACATTTTTTGAGAGTTGCTATAAATATATGTGGGTTATTATTTATGTTCTTTTGAAACAAAAGATTCTTTGAATCAATTTTTCTTGCCATAACAATATACAAAACAATTTATAGATTAGTTTCCATAAATATTATTAAATATGTCAAAATCTAAATATAGTAAGAATATGGCATTGAGAAAAAAAAAGGACAGTGATAGTGATAGTGATACCGATTCTGATTCTGATTACTATGACTATGATTCCGAGGATAGTTCCTATATTTATGAGAGTCCAACAGACAGCAGTTTCTCCGATTCTTCAGTTAAATCCAATAAAAAAAAGAAAAATAAAAAGTCTAGAAAAACGAAGAAGGGCAAGTCAAAGGATGATGTTGATGCCATTGATGATACTATGGATGAGTTACATAAGACGCTTCACGATTTATTTCCATCAAAATACACAAGAGACAAGTATAAGTCTAAATCAAAACATAACAAGGACAAGAATAAAAACAAAGATAAAAAATCAAAACACAGAAAGAGTGATAGAGGAAACAAGAAAAACAGTAAGAAAACAAATAAAAAGCGCAAAGAAGAGTCTGAATCAGAATCTGAGGAGTCTGAAGAATATGAAGAATATAATGATTCTGAATATGATGATTCAGACTATGAAACAATTGATGACAACTACGAAGACGAAGAATGTGAAGATAATGATTATGAAAATGATGACAATGATGAAGATGACGAAGAAGACGAAGAAGACGAAGACGAAGGCGATGATGAAGACGATGATAAAAATTTTAAAATCACACTAACAATTGGAGGCAATGAATCGCCTTTTGTGGGACTAAAAAATAGGATTGCTTCAGATTTATCTAAAGATGAAGAATACACAATAGAGGATGAAAAGACATTTATGAAAGAATCATATGAACCAATTGGAATGTCTTTGTCAACATCAAATGATAATATTGTGGCAACAACACAAACACCATTGTCTTCTCCTAAAAAACAGAAAGATTCAGCAACAACTAAAAAGACAAAACAAATTACCGATATCGATATTGAAGATAAATACAAGGAAATCATTGAATTGAAGAAGGTCTTGTATGAGAAACACCGCAAGAATCCTAAAAACAAGATTATTAAAAAGGCGCTAGAACAATGTGACCACACAGTAAAAAAACTAATAAAACACGCTCGTTCCAAGAATGTGCGTAATTTTGAAGAATTACTTATTGAGACTGATATTCCCGAAAACACAGACGACCTTGGATATTTCAAAAACAAATTATCGAACAAAGAGCAAATAAAAGTTATGAATGATTTACGCGAATTAAACACCAAGATTTATGTGGAGAAACCATATAAACTGACACTGTTACAATCTAATTTGCCGGCAAATGTTAAGGCGATGGCAATGCAGAGACTAAATCAATTATCTGTAATGGAACCGGGCGAGTCAGAATATTACAAATTGAAAAACTGGATGGATAGTTTTATGCGAATTCCTTTTGGCAGATACAAGAACATTACTATTAATATTAGTGATGGAATTGATAAATGTAGTGATTTTGTAGTAAATGCGAAGAAACAGTTGGACAATTGTGTGTATGGATTAAATGATGCCAAGATGCAAATTATGCAGATGGTGGGACAGTGGATATCGAATCCGTCGTCACTCGGAACCGCAATTGCTGTTAAAGGACCACCCGGAACAGGTAAAACATCATTAATAAAGGACGGTGTGAGTAAGATTCTTGGACGCGAATTTTCTTTTATTGCGCTTGGAGGATGCGGAGACAGTAGTTTTCTGGAGGGTCATTCCTATACATATGAAGGAAGCACATATGGTAAAATAGTTCAGATTTTGATGGAGAGTAAGTGTATGAATCCTGTAATATATTTTGATGAATTAGACAAGGTTAGTGATACGGCACGAGGACAAGAGATTATTAGTTTATTAACACATTTGACAGACACCACACAGAATAGTCAATTCCGCGACAAGTATTTTTCGGAATTAGAGTTTGACCTAAGCAAATGTTTATTTATTTTTAGTTATAATGATGAGAATCTTGTAAATCCAATTTTGAAAGACCGTATGTATAGAATACAGACAAAGGGTTATGATTTAAAGGAAAAACAGATAATCGCGAGAAACTATATGTTGCCAAAAATCCGCGAGCAAGTAGGATTCAAAGAAGATGAAATTATTATTACTGATGAGGTATTAACACACATAATATCAAATCAAGCAAAGGGAGAGGCGGGCGTTCGAAATTTAAAACGATGTTTGGAAATTATTCATACAAAACTGAATCTATATCGTTTAGTAAAGTCCGGCACACCATTATTTGAAAAGGAGATGGGATTACAAGTAACGTTTCCATACAAATTAACGCGAATGGATGTAGATCTTCTCGTAAAGAGTGAAGAGACAATAAGTCAAAGTGTATTATGTTCTATGTATGCTTAGACCCAAATCAAAAAATAAAAAAATTGATTTCACATTTTGTATTGAAATCAATTAGACTTAGATAGTTGCTTTGTAATCTTTCCACGAGAGTGATTTAGGTTCTACAAACTTGGTGGCATCGGCAGCATATTTCTCATCTATTTTTTGCCCTCGTCGCATAGCACTATCTACATACATTTCTTTTAAAATGGTTCCCACTTTAACAGAAGCATCATATTGGTCTAGAGAACCTTCCTCAATTTGTTTTAGAGTTTGAACAAAATTAACCAACATATTCATATCTAGTTCATCATTGACAACTTTATTAAAAATGTCAGTGTAGTTTGCATATAGAAAGGGACACGAAGTTTGACACAGATACTTATATTTTTCCTCCTCAACAATTTTCATTTTGTGGTGAGTTTTTTTTAATTCACATAATTTCCCAATATCAACAAGAATACGTTCACTGTGTTTAATTTCACGAATTTTTTCAGTATTATTAACATAATCATCACTCTCCATAAGTGCTTTCATATTTAAACTCTGAGTGAATGAGTTGGAAGTCATATTATATATCATACAGGATTATGATTATTTTGTCTAAATTAACTTATCGAAGAAACTTATAGGATGTCAGACAAATTATTCGTATTTAATTTGGAAATTGAGGATTCATTATGGTCATCATCAATGTATATTTTGCTGGCATTTATCTATGTAATGTTCGGTATTAATTTTGCTTCTAAATATTTAAAAATCAATAATAACTCACCAACAATAGAGTGTGACCCCAATTTATTAACATTTATGTGGATGTTTTCTTGGATTTTGGGTAAGGATGCTGAAACCCGTGTTGAGAAATGTATGTCGAGAGAAAAGTATAAATTGGCACATCACATACAGAATCCTGTTGTTCAGAAAATCAATGATGCGAAATATGTGCTTGATGAAAATATGAGTAAAGTGAATGCGAATATGGATAGATTACAAGAAGCATATAACAAATCTGAGGGAAAAATGAATAATTTAGCAATCGCAATACAGAATAATATTTTAGCAGTCAAAGAGGGTATGCAGAAAATAATAGCATCACTTGTAATACAGAGACATTTACAAGATGGCAATTTGACTGTAGTAAAACAGACAAAAAATTATGACACGATGTTTAAACAGGTATTGGATTCAGTCAAGAAGTAAAGTTTTGTGGGCGTAAAAATAAGAATGATATAATTATAGATGGCACTAGTATCATATTTTGTTCTAAACCAAATCTACATTATAAATACAATAATTTTTGTGGGCACATTTCTAATAGCAATTGGATGGATGCATATTTATTTACACGCATCTATAATGAATGATATAGGTGCCACTTGTGATGACCCAATAGCAAAGTTTTTTAATAAGAAACTTGCCGAGAGATGTTATGTTGATTCTATAAGTCGAAGTGCCACGTGGGTTGATAAAAATTTGGACAACATAATTAAAACAATAGAGAATAAGCAAAACGACGCAAACACGCGAATATTGGGATTATACAAAATGTATGATAACCGAAATAAGGAACGTGCGTCAGCATATGCCCAAAGGATTGAAGACAAAAATAAGACATTAGCAGAACTACAGACTGTAGTTGAAGAAATAAAAACCGGATTTAGTGATAATGAAAAGAATACATCACAGTTCATAAATGACTACAGAGATGTCATAAAAGAAAATGTGAGCAAGTTACAAAACTTGGCGATAGAGATTGTAAATAAATTGAACCGAAATATCTATACAAAAAAATATGGAGAAAAAAGAAAAATGTATGTTAAATCTTATGAAAAAATAAATGGATACATAAAAAAACTGAATAGAGACCGATTTTTAGAAACTGAGATTAGTGAATTGCCTGAAATACCAATAGAGGCGAAGAAAGGAAAAGCATAGACAACAACGGAACCTTTGGATGTTTAGGGTAAATATTTATATGGAGAATATCTATATAAATATGCCTAGTCCTATATCAACAGACACAATTATTTTATGCGCAGGACTTTTTGTTTTAATTATTATTGCGATGATGTTTGGTTCTAGTGAGTTAGTTCCATCATATGGATTTGAAACCAAAAAGTTGGAGGGTCATCCTTATGAGGGATTTGCTCAGGCAATGGATTATTACCACAATAGAGAAAATACTGAGGGATTTGTTTCTTTAGGTTCTGCTGATTATGGTGATGCTTATGTTGCCAAACAGATTGCTAAGGGGGGTGATACAACATCAGCATTTAATTATGGTGTTCCCAAAAAGGTTACTGGATTCGACGGTATTCAGGGAGACCCTGCTGCTGAAAACAGTGGATTAATGGGTTATTTAGCAATGAACCCAGCACAAATTGATTGTAAGGATTATGGATACACAAAATCTACTGGTAGAGTGTGTTTCAGTCCAGAGGATGTTAGACTACTCACAACCCGTGGTGGCAATGCCAAATAAATAATTCACAGCATAGACAATATATTATTTACAATAGAGATAATATATTTATTTATACAACAACTCTACGAGTTTTTCCGTGTCCATAACCATATTTGCGTTTTGCTTCTTTTGCATACAAGAACGCTTTTCCTCTATGGTCGCATCCTTCATCAAGGATATTGTAATCAACCGCAGCAGATTTTCCACCTGTTATTGCGCTTGCCAATCGCGCATATCCCCAAGATTGGGCAGTCTGATTGGGACGCGACCCTGATGAAAAATATGCGCCTTCACCTTTATTCACAATTTTATTAAGAGCAGCAATAGAGCAACCAGTCGCAGCAGCAAGTTTATTATCAGGAACAAGATTATCAATTCCATATATTTCACGTGCTTTTGCTAAATGTCCAGATGGTTTTGATACAAAAGATAATACTGGTTTCCGTGTGTAGTATTTACCTTTTTTGTATAATTTGCGCGACTTCTTCAACATATTTAGTTGTTTGGTCTTGTCTCTAGTTGTCAATAGAGATGGTAAATAACGCAGTGGTAATTTCATTATACAAATAACAGGAAAAAAACAACAGCAGTTTTGGATATTGTAATTCACTGTTTAGACACCTTTTCCACAAAAGTTACAGATAACTACATTTTCACCACCATCTAATCCTGTTTCAACATATGCACTAAATACATCTTTGTGAGGACATAATTCTCTCATTCTTATTTTTGCGTATTCAACAGTGTCTGGATGGTATTCGTGACTGTCTCTCAAAACAATTCTTGAAAACTTATGAAACCTGATATCATCTTTATTGCGACTATTTAGTGTTTTGTATATTTTAGCAACTTGTATTTCCGATGGTTCTTTAACAATTTCGCAATAGAGCATATTACTCATAAATACCATTTGGTCATATTTTGATAGTTCATTAAATAGTTTGTCATTACACATGAATTCACCATTTATGAATTTGCTAATAGTTTCTATTCGTTGGCGTCCATCTTGCACATGTAAAATTTGTTCTTGACTTGTTAAGACAATAGGAAAATATTGTTTTTCGTCGTGAAATAAAGATTCAATATAGATTTTTTGTGTTTCTGAATCCCAAACATAAGGTCGTTGATGTTTAGGAATAATCATATCTCCCGATTTTATTTTTTTTAAAATAAACTCGATGCTTAAGTGACCGTAACTAATTTCCAAATCGAGATTATCCATTATTAATATGTATTTTGATTGTATTTTATTTTTGTGTTTGATGAGCAAAATATGTGTTTTGGATCAATTTTTCACATTACATAGGATGAACTGTATTATTACCAATGTATGTTGAATGGACGTATTTCCGAATAATCATAATAATAATGCCTAGAAAAATAACAACAATTATAGCAATCGTATTTACGTCCATTTTTCTTCTGTCTGAGTGTTTATAAAATTGGATGTGTAATTTCTTTAGATGTAAATCATAGGAACACTAATTACTGTATTATCATACAGAGTAATATTTATTTTAGGATTCAAACAGTAATCTTTTGTATTTCGGTCAAAACACATTGTGATGTAATCGGGTTCTCTAAGTATATTCATAATTTCTGACGCGGGGATTTTAAAATCACACAGAACTCCAAAAATCTGTGTACCAGATTTAGAAACATAATAGGCAGAACCGATTTCGCATCTAAGTTCATTTGTTCTTCCAATAACTTCATTGGCAAGAGACAGATTGGCGATAAATATTTTCATTTTTCTCTATCGTGGGTGTATGTTTGAGTGTCTCTGATGATTTTCCAGAAAACATCAGTTTTTTGGAAATAATTCTCAAGAAAACATAAGTTTTCTAAGGGTCCTGCGGACCCGACAGTTGCTCCCTTCGGGAGCAACCTCTGAGAACAGTTTTATTAGGGTCTGCAAGACCCTCATAAAATAATTCTCAAGAGTTACTTCCAAAAATAGAAAATTCAGTTTTTGTATATTATTTTGTTAAAAACCAATTTAGAAAAAATGCGTTTATAATCGTATTATCTATATCCAAATGAACGAGGACAACCATGTATTAACAATTAAAACAGTTCAAATCCAACCTATAAGGAATCTGACAACAGCATTGAAGGATATTTTAACAGATGCAACAATTACATTTACGAAGGAGGGAATGAAAATCATTAATTTTGACAAGACACATACAATGGTTGTGAGTGTGAATTTAAACTCAAAAAAGTTTGAACACTACAACTGTGTTCCAGACAAGATTGTGGTATGCACCAACACGATGCATTTTTTCAAGTTGATATCAACATTGTCAAATGACGATACATTAACAATGTATATTAACAAAGAGGATTATCAGGATGGCATAGTATCTTATTTAGGAATGGAATTTGACAATCGCAATGTTGGACAAACATATGATTACAAACTGCGTTTAATTGAACCAGACACAGAGGAATTAGTAATACCGGATGTGCAATATTCCACAATTATTAATTTGCCGACTGCGGATTTTCAGAAAATAGTGCGTGATTTGAATGCACTTACGGACCGTGTAGAAATTAAATCGGTGGGTGATGATTTGATATTTTCTTGTATGGGAACATTTGCCAAGACGAAATTCAAGAGGTCTGAGTCGGACCGACATATGGACTTTTTAGTTAAACCGGATCCATCTGTAGTAATACAGGGTGAATTTTCAGTAAAGAGTTTAAATAATTTTATTAAATGCACGCCATTGTGCACACATTTGGAGATGTATTTAGGAAATGATTTGCCTTTGATAGTAAAGTATGATGTGGCATCATTAGGAGAGATAAAGTTGTGTTTGGCACCTCTCCCGCCGAATTAGATGGAATGCATATTTTGAAGTACAAAATATGCAATAAATATATAATTAATGAGTGGAAGAGAAGGAGGTGGCGGCGGTGGCAGTTACAGACCTAATTATATAGGAAATGATAGAGGAATTAATAGACCAAATTATAGAGATGATAGACCGAATTATAGACCAGACAATAGACCAAATTACAGAGGTGATGATAGAGACAATTACAGACCCGATAATAGACCAAATTACAGAGGTGATGATAGAGGCAATTACAGACCCGATAATAGACCAAATTACAGAGGCGATGATAGAGACAATTACAGACCCGATAATAGACCAAATTACAGAGGCGATGATAGAGACAATTACAGACCCGATAATAGACCAAATTATAGAGGTGACAGACCAAATTACAGAGGTGACGATAGACCAAATTACAGAGGTGACGATAGAGGAAGTTACAGACAAGATATAAGACCAGCATCAGCAATTCAGATTCCAAAAAAATTTGCTTATGCAACTATTCATTTTGGAAGTAATCCTGTGTATTTAGAATTGGAAATATATTTTTTCCGAATGTTGCGAGAATATACAAAACACGATATTATTTATTTGTATTCAGTGAATGATACACCACCAGAATTTGTAGATGAAATTCGTCCATTAGTAACACAGGTAATTCCGTATGATGATAGAAAAATAACATTCGATGTGTCTTTTAAAAGTGGTTATGCAAATTTCAACACACTAAGAACTTGTAATTTTATTTTTGCATACACATTAACAAACTATGATACAGTTTGTATTATTGAGTCGGATATGGTAATAATGAAACCATTAGATAGAATATTTGAATTAAATACGCCGGCAGTTTTAACATACTATATTGGTGACCGGCGATTAAAATTCAACGACCCAGTTAGAAATGAACCAAAAACAGTATTGGAAGAATGTAAAAATATGGGTCGTTTGAATGGTGGCGTGATGTTAATAAATCCGAGTATGCATCTTTTTCACACTTATGTATCAAAAATACAGGATGTAGTTCAGCACGAATGCAAATATCCAAATGAGACATTGTTTGAGTATGTTAATAATTCTTATTACAATTTGCCGGTTCAATACAATTTATCGCACTATGCAGCAAAGTCGCACAAACTTGCTAAATATGGACTAAATTTGTCCGACATTTATGTGTATCATTTTAACGAAACAAAATACAAACATCTAGATATCATAAAAAATCCTCTAGACGAAACAGGAAATAATTGGTTGGACATTATTCAGACAAATGAAAAATATGAAATCAAGAAATTTCCAATTATGCATTACAAAAACATTGTGTATGACAAGTATTTGCCGGAAACGATGATGTCTATGAAGAGAGTTGGACCTAAAACACCTCCAACTCCGAGAATTGTTACACCACCAAAAATTGTCACACCACCGAGAATTGTCACACCACCCAAATTGAAAGAGTCCCCGATAGAGATTTTACAAAATGAATTACCAGAAAAGACAATTGAGGAAATACTAGAAAAAGTAGCAACACCTGTAAAAAAATCGAAATGTCCCAAAGGCACACAGAGAAATAAAAAAACAGGCAAATGCGAACCATTTGTAAAGAAATCAAAATGCCCAGAAGGAACAGTTAGAAGCAAAATAACAGGCGAATGCGAACCAATCGGAAAGAAATCAAAATGTCCGAATGGCACAAGAAGAAATAAAAAAACAGGCAAATGTGAAAGCACTTCGACATCGTCGCCCAAAAATGAGTAATATGTGTGTGTGTGTGTGTGAAAAAATTGATTCTTTTTTCGGAACAAAAAACAGAAAATATTGAATAAACAAATATTATATAAAAAAGTAGAGGAATAAAATAATAAAATGAACAGCACTATTGAGATGATTTCCGAAATATATGAAAAGGTCTTCTACTATTATGAAGAAGATAATGATGAAGAATTATTTAATGATTATTCCATTTTGCGTAATTTTATAGTTACAGGATGGATTTATGACAACTACGATATGTTTGTTGAATTATGGAAAAAGATTCGTTCAAAAGAGAATATGATTAAAAATATGAATGATTATGGCAAAACAATTACTAGATTAGTTGGTGACGAAGAAGACCATCAAATGGATTACAATGATTATGATGAACTACAAGGAAGTAGCAATAGTTTAAACAGTTCTTATGATTCGCATTCTGATAATCAGATATATAATATGCGACGCAAAATAACTGATGAAATGACGATTTTTGAGGTGGATGATAAAATGTCTATTTCAGAATTAGATGAAGCAATGACAATTTCAGAACTAGATGATGAAATGGTTATTTCAGAGTCGGAACCCGATTGTGACAAATAGAGAAACATATAGTAATTAGTATATTTTGTGTATTTTGTATATTTTGTATATTTTGTATATTTTGTATATTTTGTATATTTTGTATATTTTGTAATTTAATTAAAACATAAAGGACATATCAACTATAAACTGATGTTCGAAAGTTCCGATATAGCAGTGGTGCTATATAAATATAATAATAGAAAGATTATTATTAGGAAAATGGACTAACATCTATATGTTTATACAAAGGAGGATATGACTATTATATGCGAGGAAGGGGCGTATATTTTTTTTTCATAAATATATATGAAAAAAAACTGGAATTCTATGTGGGTTTAGAATTCGGGGGCGTGGTTTTTGAACAAACATCCTTCCCTTGGTAAATCGGCAACATTAATAATCATACCCGGATCTTGTAATTTACAAGTATCTAACCATATTTTTATTATACAGAAATTCTTCTTTGGCGACACAGTGATTCCATTAATATGTTGCTCGTGTTTTTTATTAGCGCACAAAATATTTCCACACATAGCATTCATTAATTTACGCCATACTCCCGGAACATTTTTATTTAACACTCTGTATGAAAAACATCCCCCATTACGGTTTTTAACATCTTCCCACATAGGTGTTACACCCTGTTTCATACAGAAGAACATACAATTATAGAGAGCAAAATCCGGTATAGCACTATTCAATGCCACAACCTTTTCCATAGCATCAATCTCATTCATTATAATTTTATAACTGCTGAGTGTCCAACTTTTGTCGGTTTGTAAATGATAATATAGATCCCATTTACAATTCAAAGGGTTCAGTGGTGTTTGTTCCATTTCCACTTTTATATTATTACTTGTCATATTATGTCTAAATATATTTACGAATTTATTAATTATCTAGACAACACAAATGGAGGAGCAAAATCAATTTTCAAGAGAGCAAGAAAAATTGATTTTGTTTCCCAAATGGGAAAATAAATAAAAAAAATAACTAACAATTATAATGTCTCTATTTCCAGAAGTTCCTGTAATATCTCTGCCTGATTTTATCCTTGAGTCTGAAAATTTCAAGGACTGGTTATTAATGTTTCCAGACGAAACCTTATTTATAATGCCTTGTGAAAAAGTATTGAACTCTCTCGAAATCCATACTAATCAAGATGTGTATGATATAATTAAGATTGAGTCACTATTCTTGTTTTCTGAAAAAACTCGCATTGAGATTCTTCGAAATATCGATCTCTATTGGCAAAATAATCACAACGCATCTGGATTAGTTCTTCCTGAACAAGACATTTCTTATTTTGGTAATCAAGTAAAAACATTGTTTGATAACCATAGTTCTATTGTATTAAAATGCATGAAAAAGAATTACATTGAACTATTTGAATACATATATGAAAGAGACGGTGAAAGTTGTTTAACAAATCACAGTGTTTTTGATGTTTATGGATTGCTATATTATGCAGTTATAAATGGCAATAGAGAAATTCTTCTGCGTGGTATAAAATACGGTTGTCTTGTAACATTCAAATTATTAGAACCCGCAATTTATAAGGGTCATACAGAAATATTACATATTTTAATAGATGAAATAAAAAAAAATAATATTGAAATTAATATGACAACTGTTTATCAAATAATTAGGAGTGGAACGCGTGAATCATTTGCCCTTTTGTTGGATAATTTTGTAACAGATATTAATGATTTCTGTTTTAGAAAAGACAATGGGAGAGTTATTTATTCGGCAATGAGTAATATTAATATATTCAAAGAGTTGGTTAGTCGGAATATTCAATGTCCAGATAAAATATTTGCGAAAGGATTGATAGAGCATTGTGTGAATCAGAATAAATCGATTGAGATGATAAATCTTATTGGAACTCATTTTGGATATACTTTTGCGGATCACTATAGTGAAAAATATATTTCCAAGATAAATCCGCGTATTCCGGAACACGTGATAAAAAATGATAATATAGAAATGTATAATTTATTGAGGAGTGCTGGATTTTTAGTAACAGACGAATTGGTGAATCTTGCGAATTATTATAGATGTATAAATCTTTCGCCCGGACTTTTAAAAAAGCATATTGCTGAAGACAACAGAATTATGAATCCATAGATTGGGAAAGATGGTCGGTTTTTTTCATACACTCTTGTATGAGTGTGTGAAAATTGAACAAAAAACACAGACCTTCTGTGTAAAAAAAACAAAATACAGAATAAATATAGATGGAAGCAACAGAATTATGGAAACCGATTCCTTTTAATGAATCGTATGAAGTATCAACACACGGTAATTTTAGAAATGCAAAAACAAAACGTCAAAAGGTATTTGACATTGAAGCACTAAAATCAATTCAGTCGCGCATTCGCGTGGATGTAAAAAATAATATTAAAAAAGGTTCGGGATTTTATATGCACCGTTTAGTGGCAATGACTTTTATTCCAATTCCACAAGACAGTGGTGTATCTACCTCTGGTGGATATTGTTCCGAAGAAACACTAGAGGTCAATCATATTGATGGTAATCCATACAATAACTGTGTTTCAAATCTTGAGTGGATAACACGCGCAGACAATATGCGTCACTACCACGAAAACCGCGAAAAATACAAGAATAAAAATCTTAGACAAGTATTATTGTGTTGCAGTGAAACACATACTGTATTGGAAACATACAAGTGTATTGATGATTGTATAGATAAAATGGCACTCGATATTTCATATGGCATATTATACAATTCTTTAACAACCAGTGTTTATGAAAAACCTGCTGGTAAAAATTCAGAAGAATCTCTTCCATATTGCACCAATAAATATGTAGGAGTAAGATTTAACAAAACAAATGAGAAATACATTGCCTCATATAGGAACAAATACATTGGTAGTTTTAAGACTGATGTAGATGCGGCAAAGGCATTTGATGAGCATTTGCGAAGTCTCAAAATAACACCTTGCTATGCGAATTTTCCTGTTTCGGGTGAATTACAAGCAGTTGTTGGAAAAAAAAAATATAACAGTGAAGAGAATAATTATAAAACAGGTATGTTTGAATTGATTGATAAAAATCAGTATCTGAAGTTTGCTGAAGAAAAAAAAGAACAGATTGAAACAATCGTTAATAATGATTTATTAGAATGGCGTGTCATAGATGAATGTCCTAATTATTCTGTATCCAATACAGGATTAGTTAAACACACGCGACACAACAGAATATTAAAGGGATACAACAGAAATGGTTATTTACAAGTTACAATACAGAAGGATAATGAACAATCCGCGCGACTTGTCCATCGTCTGGTGGCAGCAGCATTTATTCACAATGATGACCCAGTAAATCGGATTTATGTTGATCACATTGACACAGACCCGAGAAACAATAATGTATCAAATTTGCGGTGGGTAACATCTAGAGAAAATATGAATAATGATTTAACAAGACAAAATATTAGTGCGGGACATTTGCGCAAATCACCCAGAGTTTATATGATAGAGATTCAAACAGGTATTGTTAATATTGCGGACAATGCGATTGCGATGGAAACATCCACAGGAGTTAAAAGTGCCACTGTGCAATCTATCGCAAATTATTACAAGAAGAATGTAGGAAACCTAAAACGAGGACAGCAAAAAACGCATCAAAATAAATGGATATTTCTGTATGAAAATGAATACAATATGAGAACAGAAATAATAAAAAAATGTATAACTGACAGAACTAATGCGATATCAGTTGTCCAATCAGACTACAAAACAGGAGAGATAATTGCTACATACAGCAGTTTGTATGAAGCAAGTAAAAAATTGAATATTAACTATTCTGGCATAAGTCAAGTTTATAATTACCATAAGTATGATGATAATACAAGACCTGCGTGTTACAAACTGAAATCGACACACGGATTTGTGTTCAAAGACAATAATAATTAGGCAACCATTTTTGTGTAACCCATTTTGCTGTCATCGAACTTTATCCATTCATTTGATTTTAATATTACTAAATTAAGTGTGCTGTCCATTATTTTTAATTCATATTCATCATTGAAAACAAATTTACTGGGTGTGTATGTAGTATTTAATAAAAGCAGTATATGTGCGGCAGTCAATACTTCATTGCCGACTTGAAAATAGGATTTGTCTAATTTAATGGTTAAGGGTTCTCGTGTTTTTTCATTGCTAAAAATGATATTAATAAATTGTGCTTTAGATTTAGTTGGAGTTTTTTGCACGTCATCGGGAAGATTAAAACCGCAGAGAGTATATTCAGGAGTTTTGTAGAGTTTTATTTCATTTTTATTTTTACTATTTGTTTCAATAAAATGTGGGTGATGTTCAAAATAGAGATTATATTTGTCAGGACTGGAAACATAGTAGAAAAATCGTGCTGAATATATATCCTCTATTGGCATAGAGAAAGAGGCAGTTTTGCGTAGATATATTTTATTTTTTTCTAGAAAATCAAGTATTACAACAGAATAATAATTGTAAGTCCAGAAAACTTTAAAAACGGCATTTGGATATTTTTGTATTAAAGTATTTGTGACATTTGAAGAAACCATCCAAGAGGTAGTTTGGAAGGATAACCAAATGTTGAAAAAAAATTTTGATATGGGTTCAAACATCAGTGGCGATAGAGGTCTATATGGTTTGTTTCTATATAATTTTTATTAGTTTTGCATCAAATTTTGTGTTTTACGGAAACAGTCCTTTCTGAAATTATAGGAATTATCTTAATAAAAATTCTCTTTCTTTTGAGAAACTGTTTCTAATAATTTTCTTTAACAAAATCAATCTTTCTCTATTTTTTGAAAAACACAGGTTTTTCAAAAAACTGTTTCTAAGATTTCTCCCGAAGGGAGAAATATTAGAAATTATCGGAGAAGAAACATAGAGGATTGTTGTGAAGAGAAATAAAAAAGGCGCGAAGCGGAGAGCAACCGAAGGGTGAATATTTGCTCAATGTGCATCCACCGAAGGTGGATATACCATACTTCTGAGAATGGGCGCGAAGCGCCCTTTTCCACCTTTGCACATTTTAAATGCCGACCTCTGGTCGGCATCTTTGAATGTGCTTAGGTAACTGTCACTTTGCAACTGATAAATCACCTTTTATATCCAAGAAATTGCCTTCGGCAATTTCAGGTTATA